>JGI24890J29729_1000617_pt1 | contig 20884 bp, 36 predicted proteins | sample FreactcultureFD7_FD_29729 | JGI IMG/M metagenome (IMG submission 29729)
GCCGTTGCCGTAGCCGTCGCCGTCGCCGTTGCCGTAGCCGTTGCCGTAGCCGTTGCCGTAGCCGTTGCCGTAGCCGTCGCCGTCGCCGTGCTGCAACCCTAATGTTTGCGTTTCCTCGACCTGAAATGTTGTTTGCATAGTATTATGACCAATTAGCCGTATTAACATCCATTCGAGCGACCATAGTCATCTTGTGGAAGTGAATATTGGGACAAGCATCAAGTACTGTATCTTGTAGTTTCCCTTTTTCAGCCAATTCACCAAGCCCTTGTGTCGTTCCCCATTTTCGGATAACACTTGCATCAGTGAGTGTACAATCATCGCCTTTTTCATAGTAATTACCTACTACTACCCAACCTCTGTTTAGTACTACGATTTGTTTAGTACTAGGTTTGATATTCTTTTTTGATAATTCTGCTTTTACATCTTTTTCAGCGATAAATACTTCATCATTGATAGTAATTTTTTTCATAATTTTTGTGCCTTTCGGCGATTGTTTTTAATAAAAGTCTTTTAGTAGCCTCTAGGGCTTGTTAATCTTGCCATGCTTTAATTAATAATTTCAAATGCCTTTTTAGCCCCCTCATTCAAATTCCCAAGAAATGAAATCAAACATTTTTCACATACATCTTGTTCATAATCTGCAAACAGAGATAATCCCTCTTGTGATTTAACTTTTAAAACTGCACGCAAACTTTTGAATGTGTAGAAAAATTCATTATCTTGTTGTTCTTTTTTACATCGGTCACATACTCTGTTTGTATATTTTGCCATATTATTGATTAGTCCAACTTGCGTTAGGGTTAAATGCTGGTAATTGTTCGCAACATTTATCATTTCCGCATTCATAGCGGGCGTAAAATCCTCCTGAAGCCTCTACGCAATGCGTCATAAGTTTAAAACGTAGTGCTAGTAATACCAACAAGACAAGAATACCTAGAGATATTACTGACCATTTGAGTATCTTGTTTCTTTCTCGCTTTTGTTTTGATTTATATGATTCTTTGTCTGCAAAATCTAAATAGGTAGGTCTTTCAGGGCGTTTGTATTTAGACATAACGTGAGTATTTACTTAACTCATAATTATTAGCTCGTTGTAGTTCTGTTTGATTTAAGAGTTCTTCATCTCCCCATAAATCATAGTTTCTCATTTTACTGTTTCGTATTTCCATTGCTTCTTTGTGGAGTGGATGATTTTGTTTTGATAGGGCTAGTAGGTAGGTTTGTTTATTCATATAGAGTTTCATTCCATTCCTTAAGGATTTCATTTCTTCCTAGTTGATGTAATAGTAGTCCGTATTCATCTGCATATTTCATATATTCCTCACCATCCAAGTTTTCTAACCACCGTTCAAATCCTTCTGGTGAGTTGTTGGTATGAGTATCGCATTGGTCTAAAAGATATTCTTCAAATGATAGATATTTATTCATGGTCGAAGTAATAGTTTTGGGTCGCTTGTAATTCGCGTGCATATTCTTCTTCAAGATTGGTTGATAGCTTTTTATAAAGTCCATTTGCGATTACTTTAGTTGTGTTATCGTAAATATCTGATTCAATAATTTCCAAACAATTTTTCATTATCATTTCTACCTGCTGTTCGTTTAGGTCGTAAGTCATATATTTAATTAGATTGCATACAATCCGTTATGAGGGATAAATTCATACTTCTTTCCTGTTGATGAAAGCAATGTATAAATATCAGGCATAAAATCTTTTTCAGCGCGGATTGCGATTACTTCAAGATTTTTCATAAATCCAACACTGACCTTGGCTCCAATACTCCAATCTTTATTTTTGTTTGAAATGCGATTTGAAATCATAATGTGTTTCTCTGTATCCCAACAACAACTAGAGGAAGTTATTGGGAGGATACAAAGCTCTAGTTTATTAAGTGTGGGTTTCGACTTCCACATTTGTATTGTATACCATGATACATAACATAGCAATATGTGTATAAAGATAGTTGTGGATAACTTCTCTATTTTGCTTGTTTTATAATACTTTATTTATCTGTCAAATGTTATTTATGTACGACCGCTTTTATCCTTTCCAAGATACTTTGTGGGGGCTGTTTTTCCTAATGTGTGTCAGTTAGTTCCATAGTCCTTTCAATCTACGATGTCCTGACTTGTTTAATCATGTGCTTATGGAAAGACCTAGTTATCAAGCGGACAGATATTGCTAGGGATTAGTATAAACACACGATTGTAAAAGAAGCGTTTATCGACGGGCTCCTTAGATGTCGTTTTTTTAGGATTGTAACGCAAAAAACTCCTTTGGACGGTGCACAAATGGTTTTTATACCACTCACACACACTCCAAAAGAGTTGTTATGTAAGTATGTGCGAGGTTCACCGTCCGCAGAATTATCTGCATTACAAGTATAACACTTCACAATACTATTTGCAATAAGCTCCCCCGTAAACCAAACAAAGCATCAAAGAGTATATCTGACATCAGAATTGCTTATACAAGTAAGGTTCCGATGAGGATGTCTTTTTTGAGTTTATTTAGTATAAGGGAAAGCCTATTTCCATACTTCGTAGGCTACTCCATCACGAACTTCAAAATATCTTATTTTTTCTACTGGCTTATCAAAACAATAGCGGGCGAGTTTAGTCTTTCTGATTGCGCCAGGGTAATAATCAACATTGATTTCCTGCTCCTCTGCAAGCTCACGTAGTGCCCTACCTGCACTTTCGGGAGAATATCCACAATCCTCAGCAAAAACGTATAGATGACCTTTTTTGTGCCATCCAGGGCTATTCTTGAGGTGCTTTAGGAGTATTTCTTTTAGGGAGTTTCTTTGTTTCATATAACATCTTTTCTTTAGTAGCTCGTCGTATCCATTGAGATAAATTATTATCTGCTGACCTAGGGTCTGTAACACTTTGTATGTATTTTTTTACATCTGGTGCTTCTAGGTATGTAAGTGGTTTTAGTTTCATGTTATTTTCCGTGTTTTGCTAGTGTGTTCAAAATATCTAACCATTTAGTGAAATCTAAGTGTCCAAATACTCCTCCACCACTGGACTCTTCTGAATATTTATTTTCTAATAGCTCCATGACTAGTTCTGAACAACCAACCATTACTTCTACATCGTTTGAACCTTCTTTGATTATGTCTGAGTATGTTTTCATTAAATCTACTTTTCCAAAACCATCTTTATATTCGTAGTTGTAATTTTCAGTATAACTACCAGAACCCCATATAGTAGATATATTATTTCCATTTGGTAGAGTTATAAATATACTATTTGACTTATTTTGTGTGAATGTTTTTTTCATTTTATTCATAATCTATTAGGCTTTCAATACTTGGGAAAGGGATAAATACTCCAGTTGTTTCTGATACAGCTTTTATCAGGTCTTCCCATACAGGGTCTATCTGATTGCTTTTTAGTTTTGTTGTACTGTCTACACCAAACTTTGCGTAAGCGATTGCCTTATACACTTCCTTTATTGATTCTTTAGTGGGGCGTATTTCTAGGTTCTTAATGATTGCATTTAAGGTGATGTTATTTTCAATAAGGACATTTGCTATATCTTCGCAACCTTTGTGTAGTGCTTTGCTTTGAAGTTCACTTCTTTGTTTTTCGACCTTTTCCTTTTGCATATTAGATATCCCAACCTACTGGGTCAATTTCTGGTGCATCTACTCCTGGTACTGGATAGTCTTTACCTAGTGGACTATGAGTTTTCATGGATAGTGCTTCTTGTAATTTGTCGAGTTCCTTTTCAGATACAATAACGTAAGCATCTCGTTCTTTATATTCTGTGTTCATTTTAGCAGAAATATATTGATTGCCTGATTTATCTGTTTTTACCCAACCACTAGCGAGGTCTACCCAAGTATCATTATCTAGTTTAGCTGAAATTGTTCGGTCTGGTTGATTTTCTGCCTTTTTAAAGGTGTTTTTTTTGATTGTGAATTGTGTGATTTTATTCATGTTAGATTTCTTCATTATTACTAAAAGGGTCGTCTGTTGAGTTCATGTGATTGGTGTTTTTCTTTTCTTTCATTTTACTCGCTGCGTTTCCATCATCATCGTTATCACAGTTTAATCCTAACATTGAAACTAGCATGTAGCGTCTCATGTAGGTGATTGCACTACCTTGACCTTGTGGGTCTTGTTTAGCGAGCAATAAAGGCATTTCTGAGGAGATGAACTCACCACTACTTACTTCCATTATTACTGTTTTTAATGTTGGTGTATTTACACTAGCATTTCCATTCCAAATGTAACCAGGTAGCTGATAGAAAATCAAACCTGCTTTTTCTAATGGTTCCTTGATTGCAGGTAAAATTGATTCAAGAGGAGCGTACTTTGATTTGAAGAATGGATTATTTGCATCCTTGTTAATTGTTCCTATTTCTTTGTGAAATATTTTTAATGCTTTTGTGATTTCTTTCATAGTTTAGTGATTAGTTAATAATAGGACATACTTATCATATACTTATCTTGTACATAACGCAACTATTTACATGTTGATAACTTCTTAGCCTTAGCTTTTAATGCTATGCCGAATATTCCTTGGCTGAATGTTACTAATTTTCGGCTCTTATAGTCTTTTGCATTAGACATTGCAGGGAATAAATCAGGTGTTTCTATCCAGTGTAATTTCATTGCTAACGCTCTACCTGTAATTGGTGGGTATTTTTTCTTCTCTTTAGATGTTGCACGCTCTTGGTTTATTATTTCTTGTATTTCTTTGAGTATGCTTTGTCTTTGATTTGTAATACATCGTTTCTTTTTTGGCGGTTCACTTATATAAAATCTCTTTAATGGATTTTTTTGCGATTTATTATATTCATAAACTTTATTTGATACATTCCTAATCTGTTCAAGTGTTAATGTACCACCGAATTTTTCCTCTTTCTTCTGATACTTTCCTAGGACTAGATCACCGATTCTAAGTAATGGCTTGATTTCTTCTTTGTCTTGGTATTGTTCCATAATTATTTCCATTTAACATAACCTGGTAAAAATAACTTAGTACTAATCCACCACTTGAATCTATTTAATTTTGTGTCTTTTGCTGTGAAGAAAAACACAAAATTGTCACCTAAATGCCATTCAATGTTCGGTTCTGGGTCTGGTACTCCTACTGTTATAGTTTGGTATTGTTCTGGTGTGTTCATAGATTTAATTATTGTGGATAAATGTAATAAATGAAACCAGTGAATTAAAATCTTCGTCTGTATAATTCCCCCTACCTCTTTTTTCGGCATCTATCAATGCTTTCTGAAAATCATTATAAAGTTCAACTAATATTTTCTTTACTCGTTCTTTTTCCATAATTACTTTACATTAGTGTCTGATAAAATTTTCATAGATTTCTGTATTCAGATTCCGAGATTATTCCTTGTTCATATAAATCTCTAGCTGTTGGATTAAATTTTTCTTCCTGTTCCTGAAAGCAACCACAATGGACTAATTCAGCATTATCTTGTTCCTCTTTAGAATATTCGCTTGGGTCTGACTGAAATGACCCGCAATCGCCGCATCTTTGTAATTTTTCTTTCATATATCTATAAGATTAGATGTTAGGTTGTTAATAAATTATTCGGGATATTCTGACGGTTTGTATCCCCATTCTTTTATTTCGTTCCATGCTTCTTCTAATGAAGAATAGTCGTGCATTCTACTCGGTCCAAAAAGATATGAGTACACACCTATTCCTATTGTGGGTTTTGAATTTAAATAAACTTCTTTACTTCCTGCCTCAAACCAGTTCGGATAACTGGCGGTTAATTCAATATATCCCTCGCTTGATTTACAGTGACCATCTTTAGTTATGTCATCATCCCATCTTTGGTGTAAATCTGCCAAATGCTGTCTGATTTTATTAAAAAGTATTTTATCTTCCTCATTCATATTATTCAGGTATCATCTTAGATTTCTTATAAAGTTTCTCCAACATATCATTCACCTTTTTTCTTTGTTCGGGTGTTTCTGTAAATTCTTTCGGTTTATCTATTTGTCTAATATAATCTAACTGTTCTTGTTTCCATTTAGCATATCGAATTATCTTTTTCTCTTTTCCGTCCCGCCAAATACCCTCCTTGATAAATTCTTTTGGACTTGTGTTTGAAACATAATTATCGTACTGCTCATCAATAAGCACTTTAGATATATCTACTCCGTTCAAAATAACTCCATAATCTTTTAGTGTAATCAATCCTTTACTTGTCATTGTATCGGCTACTGCCTTTAGCAAAGCACCGTCGTATTTCAGTTCAAAAATCTGTCCGTCTCGTGTAATAACATAGAAGTATTTATGCAACATACATTTTCTTTTGGTTTTCTTGTTTTTTCTGGTACTTTCTGCGAGACCAGTTTAGTAATGTGGCGTAGTGACTAGAATACCGCTTTCCTGTTGAAGCCATATAGGAAGATAATTCTTCAATAAGTATTTTAGTATTATTCTCTCCAAGTAATGTTACTAGTTTCTGTTTCTCTACTTCAGTTAATTTAACATTATCAAATTCACCACAAGACTGCTTGAGTGTTGTTAATTGAGTATTGTTAATATGAGTATTGTTATGTGTTTCTGTTGTCACTCGGTTTTCGTCTTTAATGTCACTCGGATCATCGTTTTCTGTCACTCGGTATCCATGTGACTTAATGTCACTCGGCTTAGGTTTCCACATACTTTTAGCAAGTAGTGTGTATATATTATTTGCCTGCGTTCCATCATCTTTCTTACTTTTTGTAATTTTAATTATTCCCCATTCTTCAAGAATGGCGGTAGCACGAACTATTGTTCTGGTACTTATTGCATTTTCTTCTGCGATAAGTTTCATGCTGGGAAAACATGTTTGTGATTTGTTGTCGGCATGTCTACATAGTGAAATGTATACAACCGTGCAACTAACGCCTAGATGTTTCGCATACCCATTCAAATACTCGTTATCTAACCAAAACCATTCTTTCTGGCGGTTATCTCTAATTTCCATAGTATATAAACCTGTGTTCAGCCCACCCCCTTTGTAAGTAGGCGAACTGAACACAGATTACAAAGGTTAATAAATGCAGATTTCGAGTCTGCACTTACATTATACTATATGTTTAAATAATACAAAATATATATGGGGATAACTTTAGACACGACTAAAATAGCATTTAGAACACTCACCATTATAGATTTGATGTACTGGCTTTTTGCAGGTCTTGCAAGAGTAAAGTGTATTCGTTGATCTTTTCTTGGAACCAGATTTCATCGGCTTTAATGATTTTTTGTTTGTCTTGGAAGATTTGATCGACATATTGTTGTCCTTCGTTTGATACTAGATTCTTATAAAAAAAACTTCCATTACCTCCTAGGTTTATATTACAATAATAGCACTGCGGGCGTAAATTCCTTAAGTCATAACGCAATGAAGCTCCACCTACTGAACTAGCAATGAAATGTCCTGTTTGCCACCCTGAACCCTCTAGTCCTGTCTTTCCGCATGTATAACACTTATTACCGTATCTTAATCTCGTTATCTGTTTGCAGAGCTCCCACAGAATCGTTTTAAACCGCTTTATTTGCCCCGTAGCGCGTTTCTTTTTAGCTACCTTGGACTTTGGCTTATTCTTCTTTTCAATGATCTCCTTAAAGGTTTTTTTACGGAATCCAGTGCGTTGCATGTATGTATTGTAACATTTGAACTTGTATTACGTCAACACATATGGTAGTAATACATATATGTTGCTTAATGCATCTAACCCAGAGGTGGAAATAATACCTTTAAATCATGATACTTGAAAGCACCTTTCGGGTGCTTTTTTGGTTAAAGTGTTGTATAATAATATAAACAAGTCCCTCTGGTATCTAGCATACACCTAATAGATACGCAGTAGCTTCTCAGACAAGCAAAGGGGCACTAAAATCTGTTCTTATGGCAAACTTAAAAGACTACCAAACTAAACCTACGTCGTCGTTTTGTCCTACATGTCAGTGCTTTAGGGACGGATTGATAGAACATGTTACCACCACAGGCAGAAAAATCCATTATAGATTTGTTTGCAGCTGGTGTCTTTTCCCAAGTGAGGGGTTAATTTTTAAACGTAAAGGAAAATGAATCAGAAAATTGTTATCTCGTGTCCACACTGCCAAAAGAATACTATGGCAGAAGTAATTTTCTATCACTACGAGATTGGTAAAATCTATGAGAGAACACTTGCGTGCATGAACTGCAACAGGCCTATCAATGAGAAAATCAACCTCGGTAAATCAGAACAAAATGCTAACAACACTGTTACTGGCCAATTTACTTTTCCTTTGTTTGAATCTAATCAAGGGAAAGAAACCACAACTAATAACACCTAAGATGATCTATAGTTACTTCAATAAGAAGTACAAACTACTGATATTAACCTACCAACTTAATAAGATACAAAAGAGTTTTAAGAAACGCCGATCCCCCGAAGGTCTATAGAAGGAATCTATAGACCAAAAACCGCACTTCACTGTGCGGTTTTATCATGTCTTAATTTCCAACGAGCAAAGAAGTCTATTTCCTTTTTCTTAGGAGGTCTTGGATGTGGAATATAGGTATGTGGGTTGATCTTTTTATACTCTATTCCATAGAGTCTTTTTAGTTCTTTTTTACAAGGAAAACAACGAGGATTATCTACCTTAATCATTCGTTCAAGATCTTTTCCACAACCTACACACTGTAAAGTTATTTTCATGATAGTTCAGCTTAGGGACTGATATGCCAAGTTTGTGAGGCCTTTTTGTAACCCATTTGAATTACATAACACATCAGTCCTAAAGTTGGATTACCAATGGAAGTGAGACCGTCCCTTAAAAGAAACTTACTTCCCGTTACGATAGTTCACGTTTGAAATAACCTGAACGTCGTTCTTATGATCTGATGTTTCTTGTGGGCAGTGTATAAAAATAGTTTGCGCCGAAGAGTTATCAGATCACTTGACATAGTGTAAAAGAAAAAACCCACTATGGGAAATTTTCTTAAAATTTAGTTGGGGATAACCTCAATTGAAGTTTCCTTCTTATTGAAGATTGCGGCAACAGATGTCTGTACAATCGGGATATTGAATGCGAGTGAGATCAACAGTGCAACATTTGTTACTTCTTTGACCCACAATGATCCGATTGCGGCTGAGAAAATGTTTACTGTGACTACTGCGATTCCTAGGATAAGACCAACGATCACGGCTACTGGCTTTGATGGTGTCATAATTTTAATTAACTAATTACTAATTTGAAAGGCTGTTGGTTCATAATGGTTTCAAAGTGTGAAAGGGTTACAACACTTCCTGTTACATCCAATTCTCCGTCGGAGTTTATATCTGTAGGATTTATACCTAACAAGATACAACCAGCAGAGTTTGTATAGTAATTTCCGTTATGGAGGAAAATTCCTGAACGATTTGGGACATTCTGAATCTCATAGTGATAGGTGTTCATATCGTTCATGAACGTCCAGACACACTCATAAGTCCCTGTAGGAATGCACGAAATATCAGACTGATTATCCAACCAAGGTAACTCCAAGGTTGAACAAGTAAAGTCTCCTGCTTTTAGAGTACCTAATGTTTCTTTACCATCACTTGCAATTCGAGTAATAGTAACTGGTTCTGGTACTGACTGCCTAGGCGGAACGATGTTAGCTAGTGCAGCTTCAGTCATCTTACCAACTATTCCATCTGGTTTTAATCCGTGAAGTGTCTGGAAAAGTTCTACAGATGCTAGCGTATGAGGTCCAAAGTTTCCATCTTCTGTAATACCGAGAATGTGTTGCAATTTTACTACGTCTGGTCCTTTCATTCCTATTTTTAAAGTCTGTGAGAATAGTGGGATTACTGGTGTTGTGTTCATATCAATAGTGATTACCATAGCGTCGTAGATTTGTCCTGCATAATCTGACCAGAGGAAGTTTCCATCTCCTCCATGACCCCAAGTTGAGTTCCATGAGTTACGAATAGTAAACTGATCTCCTGGTACTGTTGAATCATATGCATGCAAGAATACTTCATGACCTCCAGCATTGCCTGGCTTTAGATTAACCAAACCTTCTTGCTGCATCCAACTAACCTCGTCTACATCTACGGCGATAATACAAGTCCCATATTGAGCTAAGAGTGTCTTTAGCTGTGCATCTGTAGGGTTTTGAATCTCTACCTCTGCCTTTAGTGGGTATTGATGGCATTCTTGTGTAATAGGGTCGGTAATTACCACGTTTATGTAGTCTACAAGGCTCAAGGCGACGTTATTAGGTACGGTTTGGGTGGTTGCACAGCCCCCTGCTTTTTGAACGCCCTGAAAGGCAAAATAGGCTGATGTACCCTCTCCATTTGGATCACCGTCTAGCTTCTTAGCCTGAGCATAGATAAATCGAGGTGAAACTGAGGGAACCTTTCCTGTTTTCTTATAATAGTCATACATTACCGCAGCAGCAAAAGCATGTCCTACACACGCTGGTTGCTGTCCTTGATCTAACACAGGAATCATTGAGATGTCTGTAGAGACTTTCGATGGTAATGGAACTGCTGATACTGTGAAATGAGGAAGTTCTCGATCTGGGTTTCTTTTATATCCTAGGCTGTACTTCATAAGTATAATTTAATTAGGCAACTACTTGAATCTGATAACTACCAGTCGTTACATCTAATACGAGGTAGTCATCTCCTGGTGATAAACCTCCTGATATTGCAGCGGCATTGTTAGCAAATGGCTGAAGTCCAGAGAATCTGACATGTATTCCACTTAATTGAATCAGTTGAGCGCCATCATCTACTAAGATCTCTGTACTATTTGCTTTGTTAGAGAAACTCATGGTTGTGGATAAGTGGGTTGCTAATAATCTATAAGTTATGTATCATATACATATGAGTAAAAATACCCAAATGTTGTTAATAGCAATTGCCATTATTGTAATTACTACCTATATCTGCGGAATCGAAGTGTCTTTATTTTGTCTTGGAATTGCTATTCTTAGTTCTATTTTTTGATTTAACTGAGGATTTTTTAACTAATCCATTACTATTATTCACTAGACCTCCTATTTTCTGTGCTTGTTTTTCATAAGTAGTATGTGGTGGAATGATAGGTACAAAGTTTTGAGACTTAGGACCTTCTTTACCTTCTGTGAGAAGTTTAGGGCTAGATTTAGAAATACCTAATTCTATTTTATGTAATTCCTTTTCCAAAATTCTGGCAACTGCTGGATTCTTGTCCTTGATTTGTTCAAGGGCTTTTTTCATTCCCTTACTTTCCAGAACATTTGAACCGAAATTTTTGTTTAAAATCTGTTGTGATTTTTGTCCGATTATTGCTCCGACAATTGCTCCAAAAGGTCCTCCAATTTTGTCTCCTACTGCGATTTCCGCATATTTAGCAAGTGAAGCAAGACCTTGTTTCACTAGACTTTCTTTAACAGCTGGTTTCTTCCCATCGAGTTTTTTTAGTACTTTTATTGCATCAAAGAGCGCGGATTGTTCTTCGAGAGCTCGCTTATAAAGTTCTTTATGTTCAGTGGCATTAAAATTATGTTCTTTCAAAGCTCCGTAGATGGATTTATGTGCTCCTTTTTTAGTTGAGTTATTCATATCCCATCTTCCAGATGCTTTACCTTGTTGTTTTCGGATACGTTCTGAATGACCCAATTTAACAATATTTCCTTTATTTTCTCTTTTATATGATTCAATTTCGTTATCAATATTCTTGTCTGCTTGTTCTAGCTCAAGAGGAGTAGCATTATTATTAAACTTTCTATAATTGGCTTTAGCACTTCTTCCCACTTCATCAAGATTCACCGTACCATTTTCTGAGTCCATTACTTTAGCCAAGCTTTCTGAAATATTACCAATATGTTCGTATGCCTTGTCTTGGTTTTCAATAGTCTGTAAACGTTCATTTTCATCAGTATTGCTAGGTGCAAGCCCTCCATACATTCCGATGGTATTTACTCCGTTCTGAATGCGTGCATCCTGTAAATCTTTTGTTCCAGAAGCCGTTTGTCCAAGAATACTTTTAATAGCACCCGACACCTGGTTACTGGCTTGTTGAGACTGTGGAATTGAACTGGATAATTGTTCAATTTCGTTTTGTAAGGCCTGTTCGCCTGCCGTGTCAGTAGTCGTAGTATTGTTAGTAACAGACGGTGTGGCTTTACCTTTGAATAAGTTTCTCACGGTATTAAGTGCTTCATCGCCAAGTGCAAATTTTCCTGCCTGGGAAATTAGACCTCCTGTAAGACCTCCTGTAGTAGCTGTAGTTGCTCCTGCTCCACCCAATGCTCCTGCATCTGCTAGTCCAGCAATCGTTCCTGCTGTACCTAATGTAGTCGCAACCTCTGGGATTGCTGCTGCACCACCACCAATTACACCTGCCAGTCCAGCAGTTTCCAATACCCCAGGGAATCCCTTAGAAATAAGTTCTGCTCCTTTATCATTTAATCCCCCAACATTATCGTGGCGGATTGTAGACTCTGGAGCATCTTCATCTAGACCACCCATTTCTTGAGAGTAATACTGTTCAACTCGTTTTACATAAGCTGGTGTATCATAATTAACACCTTGTGCCGCATTGTATCCAGGTTTCTGTGTCTTATAAGCATCTGGGTTTCCACTATTCCAAAGGGAAGCAATTTGTGCTGGCTTCAATCCAGAACTACCAAGAGCTGATATTTTCTTATAGGCAACCTCGTCCTGATTTGCAGGCGAAAAATCATCAGGATTTAAACCGTACTGAGAAGCATCTGATTTAAAGTTCGCAGGAACATCTCCTGGCTTCATTGGTGTTGGGTTATTCCAACTATATGCACCTGCTGAATGACCATTATCAGAACTATAATCTTCATAGTTACCCCCTGTTTCTGCACGACCAATAGCCTTAGTAAGGGATACTACGGTTGGGTCTAACTGTTGAGGTTGCTGATTTTGTGTTTGGTCTGTAGACATATATTTTAGTAGAAACTACCGAATATTGTACTCCCTTGATTACCTTGTCCGACTTGTCCCGTACCAGCACCTTGATATTGAGCCTGTTGATTCTGGTATGCCTGAATCTTGGTATTCATAGTTTGCTGAACAGTATCGTAGAGGGTTTTTAATTGGGCTGGACTTAATGTATTGATTGCTTGTCCATTTGTAAGTGCAGTAATCTGAGTTGGTGTGAGTCCACTTCCTCCGTTTTGAATAATGCTACTAAGAGATGTTTGCAAGGCGTTCAACGCTTCATTAGCTGCGGATACATTACCTGCTCCACCTGTCTGTTGTGAAATAGCTTGTGTCAAAGCATTTACTGTTGGGAATTGTGACCAGTTTAATCCACCAACCGCACCAGAAAGAGTATCAAAGTTCTTTTTAGTCTGGTCTGCATAGTTTTGTAGTGTACTTATTTGGTCTCCAATCGCATTAGATTGTCCAGTGTTATGTTGCAAATTCTGGAATGATTGATAGTTCTGAGCACCATTCGCTCCTGGGCCACCCAATCCGTAAGTAGATTGATTGGTGATTGGGTTTACTAATGTATTACCTGGACTAACCTGTTGAGGTTGGGTTGCTTGTAATCCTAGAGCTGGAGCTGCTTCTGCTGCCTGTAAGTTAGCTCGTTGATAATCAGTTAATGTCTGTGCGTATCCCTGACCTACATTCATTCCTGCTGGAGCTGCTAGAGCTGGGGCTGCTGCGTTCTGTAGGTTCTGTAACTGATTTAAATAGAATCCTGGCTGACCTGCCTGTTGGTTAGGAATCTGACCCTGCATTGACCCTGCTGGAGTAGCTTGAGACTGTCCATATAGTCCGTTACCCTGTGATCCTGTACTTCCCGAAGATGTATCATAGGTCTGCTTGATAACAGTTCCATCGGGAGAAGTGTGTGTGTGAGATGATACTTGAGCCTGTGGTGCAACTGGTGGTGGTGTATAGACTTGTCCTGTAGGTGTTGAAGTATTTGGCGCTTGAGAAAATCCACCAACCTGTTGGTTACGTTGATTTATCAGAGATTGTGGATGAAATAATGAACTCATCATGCCACCATTTTGTTTTGCTGTGTTTCCAAACATAAATTTATTGAGCGAAGAAGAATAGGTTAGGGTTGATAAACTGTGGAGGTTCTCCTAAATCTACATTGACTGACTTTTGACCGATATAGTCATTCATTCGTGATATACCCTCGTTGTAAAGTCCTTCAAATGATCTCATTTTATCAATATCTTTGTTAATCGTTGAGAAATAGATAACGAGTGGACGGTATACTAGAAGATCTTGGAAGTCTTCATAAAGTACTGGCATCTGACCAAGAATGTACGCACTACCTGAAACTGCGACTGTTCCCTGATAAGGTGCGGTAAGTGTGAGTGATGTCGTTGAATTTACTGATTTAACCTGATACCACATCTGATCTCCACCTGTGAATTGGATCCAACGCTGCTCATCTGGTCCTTGGGTTATTGTCCAAGTAGTACCCGATCCTGTTACGTTTGTTGAACCTGATGTGCTTGCTACTGTGAACGTTGCCGTTCCATCTCCACCTGTGATTGTTAGAGTATCTCCTACTAAATAACTCGTACCTGGATTATCTATTGAGATTGAAAGAATTACTCCCCCTTGTGTCTGTGTGTTTACTGTTGCTCCTGTTCCAGAACCTCCTGTAGTAGCCACGCTTGTTGCATTTGTATACCCTGTAGTTCCTCCAAATAGATTGCTTGAGCTTGTTACCAATCCTATTGGTACACTCACTGTTCCTGTTTTGTAGTCGGGAATATTTAGATCTGGTACTCGAAACTTATAGTTATATGTTATGAGGTTTCCATTTGAACTTGGTATAGGCCAGATGTTTACCAGACCATTATAAATGAAGTAGTAGTTTGGAATGTCTGAATTATACGGAAGCATGTTAATCAAGTCCCAATCCTTCCGAGAAAGAACCTCCACTGGAGTGTAGCGAAGAAGCCCAATAGTAATGGTTACTGTCTTCATGATCGAGTAATTCGCAGGTGTGACATAGCCCTGTTGTCCTGACACAGTGTACGCCGTTGAAGAACCTTCATTATTGAAGTATTTTTGCAACAGATAACGCTGCGTATCATTTATCATCTGCGAACCTAATTCTTCGTTTTGAGAAGTTGTGTTCTGTGATAGTGAGGTATAAAAATTTACTAAAGTTGAGTATGATTTCATAAATTAAACTAGTGTGAATACTTGCCATGTTCCTGTAACTTTGCATCCGTAGAAGTCACCGTTATAGAAACATATATCTCCTGCCTGTGGACTAGCAGGCAAAGATGGGTTAATTGGTAACGACAACCTCCACGGTAAACCAGTGGAAATCACTCTAGTAACCGAAGGGAGAAATTCAAAGTTTGTCGAATTTGTCATATCTCCAACTGACAAATTGACTACTTGAGAGGAACTAAGGGTTATTTCTTTGAATACTTCTCCGTTTAATCCATTGAATGATAAGTTTCCATAGGGAACATTAAGCGCATTTACTGGTGGGCTTAGATAGAATTGCGAAGTTCCGTCTGGATTATTTACTACATTGAACGTATATTTTCCTATGGCTGCTGGAAATATAAGTCCTCTTGTATCAAGGGATAAATCCCCCATTTGAATTTTAAGAGCATCTGAACCATTATGTTGATGTCTAGGTACGGTGAAACCACCAGATGTTCCACCTTGTTTAGTGTTGTACTTTTTTACGATGTTTTGTACATCTTGTGAACCTAGATTATCAATCATAAATTATTTTAGAATTACGTCTCGCAACTGAGGGGTTAAATTTGAATTCGATCCTGCATTTATCTTTGCTCCAATCTGAATGTAATCAGCCGACTGGAAACTAAGACTTTGAATTGCATCTGAGAGGAAAACATTTCCTCTCGAATCTGTCATATTCGCCAAGTTAAATGTTCCGATGTTGTTTCCTTGTCCATCCAAGAATGGTTGATAATCCATTCCTGTTGTAGTTCTCCAAAAGAATTGAATTTGATCTCCCGAATTTAATGGAGTTACTAAGTTAAATTCTAATGAGCTAAATGTTCGTGGGATCAATCGAGTACCTGCGAGATAAAGTGAACTTTCTAGGAAAGTAGTATTTGGATCTGAAATATAGTATTGAGAATCTAACAAGTCTATTCCATAAGTTGCACCTTTTTGCCAACCTACTAAAACGGAATTGTTATTTAGACATTTTATAAAACCAATAGCATAATTTGTTGTGTATTGAGCGTTAATATCCCCAAATGATAGTGGAAATCTCAATCCTATGACACCTGTTGATCCAACGTCCACTGTTTGTCCATAAGCATTTGATTCGATATTCACTGACCAAACACCATAAGGATAAAGACCCGTGTTGGCAATTTGAGTAGTTGGTGAGGGGAAATTTGCGCCTGCTGTTAATAGTTCTGGTCCTAAGAAGTCAATTCCTGACGGATAGATTGTTGAAGCAAGACGTGTTGTATATTGTGTACCTCCCAATGTACGATTACTCATTCGTAGTGCCAAACGATCAATGAGGGTTGCTGACGATCCATTAAATACATATACCCCATGCTCTTTATCTGTTACGCAATACAATACCCCATTCTTTGTTATCATCTGAACAACTGGATTTGAAGCCCCTGCAAAGGTAACAAGATTGACATAGTTTGAACTTGATACACCATCCCAAACTACAACATCAGTGTGACTCGGATTAACTGAATTACTAACTCCAATAGCGAATGTTCCTGGTGGTAGTAATCCAATAGTTTGGGAAATGTAGTAATCAGATAGACTAAATTTAGTAGGACTGGCTAAATATGTAACTCCAGGTGCAACACTAGGATCAAAAGGAGTTCCTGGCGCACCAATAAATTCAATATATCCAATATATGGCCCATTGCAGAAATACATTACTTGTCCATAGACAAATGGGAAATGATTGATATTTAATGCGTTTTGTAGTGGATTTTGTGCTGCGGTTGTCGTCCACCAACTTGACGTGAGGGTAGGTCCTGAACTTAGAGGACCATAAATAGAAATATCATCATTATTAAACATGAATAAATAATCTTCCCACACTTGAATACCTTTTCCACCTGCTACAGATGTAAATAATTGTGTCCAAGTGACACCTTGATCGAGAGATTGGTAAACATTTCCTGTTTGATCCTGTACATAAATATATCCTTGATTTGATATGGTACATCCAATAGGCAAATCAAGAACAACACTTCCACTCTGCTTGTTCATCTTACGAGATAAGCGCGCAACTGTCTTCGTTGTAAAAAGGTCAATACCAACAGCCACTCCTGCTCCAATAGAGGGGTTTTCACTCTGTCCAGAAAAGTCTGTCATATACAAAGGAGCTGGTACTTGTGATTGATTAGGATTCATGATTTTGTTTCAATTGATTTATAATTTCCTGGTACGTACCGACCAATTTATCTTCATCTTCCCTTTTTCTAGGATGGTGAAAACTACACAAAGTAATACCATTGTTTATCTCGTATCTAAGTTCGGGATAATCTCTCCATCTCAAAATATGGTGAGCCTCTAAAACATCAGAACAATCACAATTACCTATTCTACACTTATATCCATCACGTTCTTTAACATTTTTAGCCCATATAACAACCCTTCTATCTCGTTGTTGGGAACTAATTATCGTTCTATCTTTAATCCATTTATAATGACCCTCTCCTTTCATATTTGGATTAGCAATTCTCTTTGCAATAGTTTCTTGTGATTGTTTTATCCCTAAATGCTTAATCCTATTATTTTCTTTTTCTGCTTCCGTTCGTCTCTTTTTGCTATTCGCCAAACCTATTTTTATTTTTCGTTCTTCTGAGCATGGTTTTGTTTTGTAACCAGAAAGACCCTTATTCCAAGGAGTAAAACCCTTTTTGAATTGGGTTGATTCGCTTCCTTTTAATTGTGGTCCTTGTGGATTCATAATGTTATGTGCAATCTCTGCACTATCCTTGAGCCACCGTGCAGATTGGCTCAAGAGAAGTAAAGAGATTATGAGGCTATTGCTAGATCAACAAATTTAGCGTATTGGACACCGCCTGTATAGAATGGATTACCACCAGAAGCAGATTGTAATACTGCTCCAACTGGATAACTGATAATTGAGTTAAGACTTGCACCTGATGAATATATACAAGGTACATTTGACCCAATATTTGTTGAATCTATCGACGGGGTTCCGTCAAACGCTGTAATAGAATAAGAAGCTGTTTGTGTAATGGTACTTCCACTAATAGTGGCTGTTATGATTGTTTTTACTCCATTAACATCTTTGATCCCATATAGTGTAGTTCCATTCATTATAAACGACTGAATATCAGTAGCAGCAAACCCTGAGAGTGTGTAACTCGTATTTGAGTTCCCAGAAATGTTGTGTTTCTTGAGTACACCGCTTTGGAATAACCAAACATCTGTTCCGTCTGTCCAAATACAATTATTTCCAAGTGTCGTAGTCGCTCCCAAGTTTATTGAAGAGTGAGTAAACCCTGTTAAATCGAGTGCGTATTTGCCGAGCTGAACTTGACTTGTATTGATTGAGTCTAGGTAAACGACATATAGATTAGAACCACTCACGAACATGCCGTTATCGGCGAACGTTAATGTTCCTGTTGTTGGGGTTGCTGTCGCTGTGACTTCCCAAATACCTGATGTTGGGTCTTGTTGAAGTCTTGAGATTACGAGACTTTCATTTGTTCCATTGATGCCTATTTGTACAAGTGTATAGATACTCTGGCTTGAAGGATCGTACGCAACCTGTGCTAATGAAGGATTTGAAGCGGATGTTGAAACTGTTTGAAACTTATAAATTCCAAACGGACCCGCTGAACTTGGTGGAGTTAATGATTGGAATGTTGGCAACGCTCCTGCTCCATTTGAAGTGAGAACTTGTCCTGCTGTTCCTACCGTCCCACTCTGTAAAGCTCCTGTTGATGTTGTACCACCAAAGATAGGAGCGTATGCAGTAAACGAACTATCTCCTGTACCTCCATGTGCTACTGGTAATACACCAGTGACCTGTGTTGAAAGATTTATTGAAATAGAACTACTTGAATTTACAATACTAACGATGTCTGAAATAAATGTTGTATTGCTTGTCAAATCTGCAATAAACGTAGAGTTTCCTACAAGCGTCGTAATAAAGTTGGTATTATTTGCGATGCCAGATGTAAATGTAGTGTTACCTAACAAGTCTGCGATGAATGTTGCATTGTTAGCAAGATCAGATAGAAACGTAGAATCAGCTAGCAAACTGTTTGCAGTATCTGAAATAAATGTGGAATCTGAAGTTAGGCCTCCAATATCTATTTGAAAGTTATGGTTTCCTGATCCTGTGTCTGTGATAATTACATAACCATTATTCGTTAAGAATTGAGTTGATGTCGAATCACTATTGATTGAATTAACACCTGAACTACCTCCTGTTGAACTTAGAACTCCTGCTGTGAGATCAAGACCTGATCCTATTAAAACACCAGAAATAGCTCCATTTGATGTCTGGCGACCCAATAATTCGTCTGCTACTCCCGAATCTCCTGTAATAGTAGCTGTGCCATTTACATCCAAAGTTGTAGATGGTGTATCTGTTCCAAGCCCTAGCCGATCGTTGGTATAGTCCCAGAAGAAATTAGTATTGTCTTGAGAAAGAGTTGAACCAGCACCGATAAATAGTACTGATCCTGGTGTACCACCTGGAATTGTTGAACCAATAGATGTATTCGAAGATGTAACGTTAGCATCACAAAGCAATCGTCCTGTTGTTGGATTTATACGAAGATTCTTGATGAACATGTTTCCATCATTGGTGATAGCTCCAAGTACCCATCTAGTATTCTGGTCCACCTTTAAATTTTCACTACTCATACAGATTTATTTATTAAACTCATAAAGTAAGGACTCAGTCTTTCCTCTTCCGACCTTTTTAGAGGATATGGCACAGAAATATCAGCACAACCTTTGCTGTATCCAATATGCCCTTTTTTGAATTGTGTGTTTTCTGATGCCATAATGTTTAGTGGTTATACGAGTACTCCTCGTCGGGCTGGTAATGGGACTGGATCTGGTTTCTTAGTAAAAGTTATCGTTCCTTTTGGTTTAGGTGTTAAGTTAATATTCCCTTTTGTTTTATTATTCAATGCTTTTTGTTGTGGGGAAACTTTTGGAATGAATGGTGAATTTGGATTCATATTATTGGTTTACGTTAATGTTATATTTCGACTCGATAATAGCGAATGCACCTTGGACTTCTTTATGAACCATATCTTTGATAACCATGACCCCAAGTGTCGCTATCGTTCCACCAAAGAATATGAGTAATGCTATTGCTGTGTACATTCGTACTTTGGACTTTTCGTAATCTTTAGAAATGATCGTATTACCTTCGATAAGCTTCTTAGCATCTAATGACCAGTCTTCAAGCTTCGTAACACGCCCATTTGTTTTGGATGTCTGAGTTTCAATTCTTTCAAGGGTAACATCCTGCGTGTCCATACGCTTGAATAGCTCCCCAAAGAAATGGTCTTGTTCACGTTTTGAATATGGGTCTTCGTTCATGTGTATATGCAGTCCTTGCGAGACTGATAGGAAAACCAATTTATTGGTTGCCCTAAAGTATTACAAGTTATTCTGTAATAGAGAATGTTGTAGCGATAGCTGATTTGATTGAGTTCAAAAGAGTAAGCTGTGCTGTCAAAGATTCTACTTGTCGAGAAACTGAAGCAAAGTTAGCTGTCTGAGAAGTTCCATCTGTGTAGTAGATTGTTGCGTTTTTTAGTTCGGCAGCTTGATCGGCTGGGTAGAATTTCAAAGCGTCTACTTCTTTCAATGTTTTAACTGTCTGATTTGGCATAATAATGTTTAACTAAATTTCTTTTAAAGAGGGTTTTCGACACCCCTATTGGAAAGC
>JGI24890J29729_1000620_pt1 | contig 20842 bp, 33 predicted proteins | sample FreactcultureFD7_FD_29729 | JGI IMG/M metagenome (IMG submission 29729)
GAGTTTAGCAGACTTTTTTTGCTGGTGCTGCGGGCCCCGCTAATACTAACAAGACTCCAATTCCTACGAATAGTATTACAGCCATTGTATACACCCTTTCTCGCTATTAAGAGTCTCTAAGAAACTATAGTTAGTGGGCACTATCGTTAGACGCTCTCAAGTGCCTCAGCGTGCCACTAATAGAGTAGCTCAGTCAAAACTGGCAGACGCGAACATAGTAGTGGCCAGGTGCACCACCCTGGGCAAGGGGCTGACTCCAACATACAGAGTCCCTCTTAGCCCGCTTGTGCCACGTGGCTACGTTTTGTGCGGTCTGTCGGTCAACTGTGCCCGCATACGTAGTAGCCCCCGGGAATTGCCCATACTCGTGTGACTCTGGCAGGTCCTGAGCAGTGACTGGCACTGCACGTGCAACTGAGGGGCTAGGAGTAGCGGCAGACACGGCAGCAACAGAGAGGATAATGGCCGCGGCAGAGACAATAGAGAGGGAGATTAGGTTTTTCATTTTCGCGCTCCTTAGTATTAGGACAGGTCAGCAATCAGGTCGCTCAGGTCAGTAACAGAGCAGTCAATCACTAGCTCGATTGACTCCGCTGCGAGGGTCTCAGTGATTAGCTCATTGATGCTGATTGGGTTGGTCATGGCAGGTAGTATTGCAGGCATCGTGCCAACCCTAATTATCCCTGTTATCTCAGCTAATACTGACAGCAGTGACAATTCTCGTCACCTGATTATGAGGGCTATCTAGGACAATACTCGCTAACTAGCTGATTCTAATGAGGATTATCTGAGACAATTATTGTCACTCGAAAAGCCGAATAGTGACAATTCTTGTCACTCGAGTTAGGGGCGCCTAGACCTGTTAACTGAGATAACTACGCGAATTCATTGGGGAGGGTAGTTGTAGAGGGGCACTAACAGGGGTTGGCATGTTATCTGCAATAACAGTTATCATGATTAACTCAACCGATCCGGTCAGCACCATCCACGGCAACGCGGCTCAGTCACTACTGTGGGAGTGTCTCGAGCAAGCCGACGGCAACTTACTTAACGCGCTACTAGCAGCAGAGGCTGAGGGCCTAGTGTTCTTGGACTCCTACAGCATCCTAGCCAAGTTTAAGGAGGAGGGTGAGATAACCATCCACCTCAACAGTTACGAGCTCTGCTAGGGGGGGCTAGGGCAAGAGGGGGCTCTAGTGATAGGGCCCCATGCAAGGGACCCCTAGTTATTATAACCTATAGTTTAGATAGCCTAGTCTTGCGCTAACAGGCATGAGACCCCGGCATACCCCCCTATGGGGTTAAATGAGCAATGGCCAAGAATGAGGGGCCCAAGTGTTCGAGAAATTTTCTAGAATTAGCTGCTTAGTGATGTACTAAGTATTATTATAGATAGTCTACCCATAGAGAAATTTTCTAAAAATTCTTCCATCAGTATGTACTGAATATTATTATAGATAGTCTACTCGAGAAATTTTCTAAAAATCCCACCTATTTAGCCTATACTAAGTATTATTAAAGATAGACTTATACCCACCCAGTAAAAAATTTTTGGGGAAAAATACTGAAGTAGCCTGTATAAGTTAGCAACAAGTTAAAAACAGGTTGACACGCAGACTGAACTAACCTATATCTAAGACATAAAGAAGATGACATACAAGGAATGGCTTAAGGAAGTGTTGAACAGGATGGTGTCTGGCTACATTGCAGACGACATGATGCAGGGGGCGAGGATACTGAAGGCATTAAGTGAGTCTGGGAGGGTAGACCCTGCTAAGGAGTGTTTATCTGGGAAGACGCCTAGTCAGTTTATTAATGGGATGATGGAGATTCGAATTGGCTAGGTGGAATTCGAGTAAAGCTAGGGCACAGGCATACAGAGAGCAGTTTTTAGCTATTGGTGATTTATACGTACCTAGTTGGGAAGAATCAGAATTAATAGAGTTACGAGAGTTGAGTGAGCTAGAGGTTTACGACTTACCCAAGACTTTCGAAGTTGTAGACATTGACTTATTGGGATGGAAGATAGAGAAAAATGATTCAGAAGATACAGAAGTTGGTTGAAGAGATATTCGATATAAAAGACGCTAAAGTATATGTTANCCACCCTCAATACATCAGGGAAGCCAGAGGTGGAGATAGTGGTTGAGCCTGCCGATAGTAACCATAATTCTACTTATTATATTACCGCTATTAATGTAAAAGAATCCAAAGCTTTGGATAGCATGTATTCTTTACTGGATGCTCTTGCTATTGGAATTAAGGAAAAGCAGAGGAAATTAATTAGTCTTAATAGACTTAATGGGTTTGAAGAGGAGAAGAAGGAGAATACTGAATTGTTGGAAGAGATAGAGAAGCTTAAGATAGAGGCTAAGAACAGGGAGGATTTTATTACAGAGCTTAAGGACTGTAATAAAGAGACTCAAGAGCGGCTAACTCTTATTAACGAAACCTATGAAGACGCTGAGACTGATATTATTGAGATGATTGAGGATAAGAGAGACCTTGAGGAAAAGAATGGCGAGCTGGAAGCTGAGGTTAGCTATCTTAAGGCAATTCTTAACGAGATAGATAAGTGTGTAGCTGTTAAGGATAGTGAGATTCGTAGGCTCACTGATAAGGTTAAGGAGCTTACAGACTCGAATCCTAAGATTGTAGAGAATACTGAATATCAGTATTACTACAGTACAGGATTTGGGGATATTCTGTATCTTCTTAATGGATGTAAGACTGAAGAAGAGGCTAAACGAGAAATGGAAATTTACTTAGCTGAGAATTCGGATATAGATAAGGCGCTTCTATTCCGCGCTTCTGTTGTGGGTAAAGTAGAAAAAGAGCAAACTTACAAGTTTATTTGTGGGGGTAAGGAATGAGCCTGTATTACAAGCCGTGTTTGGATGAAGCTAAGTTATTCTATGGAAGTGGGAATATTGAGCTAGTTACTCGAGAGGTTAAAGGAGTGTGGGTTGCCTACTTCCTCTGGGGAAACAAGATTCAGCAACATGCAGCTGTTGCAGATTCAGAAGATAGTGCTGTTCTTAGCTTAAGGGTAATAGTGAGTGGGTATAATAAAGATACGAAACTGATTGAGCAGCAAGGGGTTGCCCTAGCCAAAGCGCTTAGTACCATAGATAAACTTAAGAAGAATGACGGTTACTGTGGTAAGTTTGGAGATGACGAGTATTGGCCTCTGGCAGCCGGCACGTATGAAGAGGCGAAAGCAGGGGTAGAGGAAATCCTAGAAAAGACTGGGTATGATGAAGGTGAGCTATATTCGATAAAGCTTCTAGGGAAAGTTATAGAAAGTAATAAGTATTCTTGGGAAGATAAAGATTAGTCATGTTCAGTAAAAAGCGGAAAAAGAAGAAAGCAGAGAAAGTAGTTATGGATTCAAAGAGAATGGATGACGCTGAGGCGCATCTCTGGTTTTCGTTTAATCAGTACAATAAGGGGTTTATTACTATTGAAGGGCTACAGGAAGCTGTCTCCTCTCTTCGGATAGTTTGTTACACCGAAGGACTGGCGGATAAACATGGGAAAGAAGAGGAGAAGAAGATTTTAGAATCAATAGAGGTAGGGGCTAGCCAGGTAAGAGAGGAATGCTTTAAGCTAGCTAGCCTTATTCTTGAGAAACCTATTGTTTCTTGCACTTTTAACGAATGTAATTTTGGTAGAGGCCAAGAGATACATTTTAACACGGGAGATATAGGTCTAACAATCTATATAGACGTCTCCCCTCTTGAAGAAAAAGGCCAAAATAGCCCTAAATATTGGGAATTATGCCTTAAGGAGCTAGTTAAGGTACGTGAAAAAGTAGCAGCAGACAGGGGAGCCCCTACATTAAGTAATGAAGTACCTCCTTGGCCCCTTAATCCTAACCTAGATAATATTGAGGAAGAGTGATGGCAGAATTTGCCCACTTTACTAACGACAAGCTAAGGAAGCTTATCAAAACATATGTTGAAGATGAGTGTTCCCGTAACTTCTCACTACAAGTTGGGATAAGTGAAGGGGGAGACTACAAAGGAGGAGACCTGCCCCAGTATGAGGAATTTATTACCCCAGAAGATAAACAAGAGGCTATGTGTTTAGCGCTTGAGTATCTGATTGAATGTAAACGTAGGAACAAGAATTGCACTGAATATAAGGAATCGCTTGAAGAAAAAGAAGCGTGTCTGCGTCTAGCTAGCCTTATTCTTGATGAACCTATTACATATTGGTATCTTAGCCAGAGTATGTTTGGTGGGGTAAAGAGGCTGAATTTCCATACATTAAATAAGGTCTTATTCGTAGACGCGAACATGGATGACTTTTTTTTGGATAATCAGCACAGTCCTAAGCTGTGGAAGGAATTTTTCCGCCAGCTGGCCCGTATTTATGGAAAAAATAAAGAAGTTAAATGAGTGATACATTTTACCGCTGCCTAGACTTGCTAAAGGCCACTTATGGACGTGAGTACGGTCTTTGCGACTTACGTAACTGGAAATCAGGGATGGCCCTGACATTTTCCCCTAGTAATGAAAGTGCTAATCCAGACGCTCCTGTTGTTACCGTTAGAACATACGCGGGCCTGTCCCACCCCTCACTTACTTTTAGTCATGAAGTTTATCTATTGCTATTAGCTGAGATAGCTGCTAATAAGAAAGGGCCAGATGAAAACAAGGAAAAACAAAATGAATAACACGGTTAAAGTCTTTACTGTCTCTCTACTAACTGTTGCTTGTGGCCCTGTTGACTACCCAGTTAACTTCGTTGACCCACCTAGTATTAATGGGGATTCTACTTGTGCTAAAGGAGGAGCAGCTGGTTCTACTTCTGTTATCTCTATTCCGAACACTGGAGGGAATTCGAATGTAGAGACTGGTGGAGCCCCAAGCACAGGAGGGGTAGCGGCTACTGGAGGGGCAAACCCTACCGGTGGAAGCGCTGGGTCCTTAGCTACCGGAGGTTCTTCGGCAAGTTCAGGTGGTACGGAGAGCACAGGAGGGGAAACTTCAACTACTGGAGGTACTTCTAGCTCAGGTGGCTCTGTTTCTACGGGAGGAGATAGCGGGACTGCTGGGGCACCTGCTGTAGATACAGGGGGTTGCGTACTTATCTCTACTTATTACCCCTGCCCTTCTCACAAGTACAATAACTGTATTAAGTACATGTGTGACACGAAGTCACCCTCAGCTATCTCTGTTTCTGTAGCTGAGACAACTACTTGGGCATACCAAAACGGTTGTTCATTCGTACTAGCTAGTCAGGTTTCCCCAACTGAGGTTTATACAACTTGGTATTGTAGTCTATGAATTATCAAGAATTCGTTAAAACTCTACAATTGATGAAGATTGATAAGGTGTTGGCCTGCTATATAGGAGAGGTATACGGGGCAACATTCTCTGACCTTATTCGCCCTGGTAGGGAAGCAAGACTAGTTAAAGCCAGAGCTCAGATTATCGGGGTTCTCTATTATAAACATGGGTGGGGGACTACTGCGCTAGCTGAGCTATTTAATAGAAAATGCCATGCTACTGCTTTTAGTCTAGTTAAGAAGTACTTTGACCTAGATAAATATGAGAAGTATCTAGAAGAGTTTAATAACAGGCCTGAAGAAGAAAAGATTCCCACATGGGTTAAGGCTAAAGAAAAGCCTAAGCATGGACCAGCATTCCAATTTCGTAGGGCAGAGTAGGCCTCTTTGACAGACTGGGTAAGTGTAGGGTACACTATCTTACACTTATGTCCTATTTACATGGTATAGATTTAAGTCATTATCAGCTAAGTAGCTGGTTACCTTGGGCAGAAATTGGCAAGACTTCTCAATTCGTTATCGTCAAGTTCAGTGATGGTACGAATACTGATAAAGCAGCTGCTCAGCATATAAAGATTGCTAGAGGGCTAGGCCTAAAAGTTGGAGGCTACCACTTCTTTCGGGAAGGGGTTTCCGTAGCTGACCAGCTAGATGTATTTGGGGAACAGGCAGATTTGTGCGGGATAAAACCTGGCGACATTCTGCCTTCCCTTGATTTAGAGCCCCCTAAAGCTGGGACTCGTCTCACTGCTTCTGTATCAGCATTAGCTGAGCAGTGGATGGAAGATGCCGCCGGTATATGGGGGGACGCTCAGATTTATCTAAGCCAGAAGGATTGGTCAGACATAGGGCAGCCTTCTTGGCCTCTCTGCTATTCGCTGTGGGTTGAGCAATACCCTGAGAGACAGATACCTAATCCGGCTACTCCCGGGCATAGGCAGTGGCGAATATGGCAGTACAATGTTGGGCCGTATAATCCTGGTAGTTTTAAGTACCTTCCAGGTGACCCGCATGCGCTCGACCATAACTTTGCGCTAGACCCTCTTCCTTTAATTGTAGAGCCAGGGCAAGTTGCGGCAGAGCCAGAAAAAATAGACCTAATACCTCTTACTATGACAGAGGAGGATTGGGCTAAGGCTAATGCTGAGCGTGACCAGCTGGTGCGAGGTGGCTAAGGAATTCGGAATCTGGGGACAGGTAGAGGAGCTCCTTGCTCAAGGAATAGCCCCAGTTATAGAGCTTCCTAAGGCCGTAAAGGTCATAGAGACTATTAAGAGGCCTGTGGGTAGGCCTAGACTGGTCCCTAAAGGGGAGAAACACCGTAAGCACGGTGCTATGCAATCTACCAGTGGCAATCAACTTAAGTGTAGAGCTAAAGGGTGTAATAAATATATCTCTCGATATAAGGAGGATATTGTTTGTTGTGACCAATGTAGGGAAGCTCTTATTGAGTATTGTCAGGTAACACTCGATGTACTTGAGGGGCGTATGAGAGCCAGGGATTACCCTCCTCAATACAGACCAGCTAAATTGAGACTAGTAAAGAGTAAAAAAGATGAAAATAGGGGACTCGATAAAGAAGCTGACAGACGCGCTAGGTATACCGCAGTGCGATGAGTGCAAAGAGCGGCAACGTAAATTAAACGAATTCTCTGATTGGATAGGAAAAATAATAAATGAGCCTCTTGGGTTATCAGCAAATGGGCGTTCTGATGCTGACAGAAGCGATGGAAGCGGAGAAGGAAGCAGAGCACAAAAGAAAGAAGCAGGAACAAGCTAAGGCGTCTGCTTATGCGCATGTTTGCCATTCTTACGGTGTTTCTCCGAAGAACATGACTGACTCACAGAGAGCGATGGCTGAGGCAGTGTCTAGGAAGTGGGGAGGAGCTCAGACGACTAATAGGTATAGTGGTAACAGAGGATTCGGATTCAGTATACCGACCGCTGGGCGTAAGCCGTAGTACCAGAAAGCTTAAGGAGTAGATGTCGGTAGAATCAATATTTAAGTCAGATAGAGTTTGTCCTTTAGGTACCAGAGAGCTTGTAGATAGAGTAATTCAATTCACAGAGTTGTTGACTAACGTCAAGTTTTATACTTATCAAAGTATATTCGCTAGACGAATAGCTGAATCTATAGTGGATGGGGAAGGGAGTATTATCACAGGCTTATGGGCAAGACAGTGTTTACATGGTGACACGGTTATTCTAGATAGAGATGGGTCTATGTGCCGAATAAAAGACCATCCTAGGGCATGGTCTACTGGCTACCGAGATGACATCCTTGTAGTTACCGCCAGCAGTGGGCAAAAAGTAAGGGCCACTACTAACCATCCTTTCTTCACTAAAAGAGGTTGGGTTAACGCAGAAAACCTAACTAAAGATGATTACATCTGCTTACTAAAAGGGTGGGAAGTATTTGGTAACGGAGAAGTTACTTACGAACAGAGTGAGTTTGTTAATTGCTGGAGAGTTGATGACATTAAAGAAACATACTCTATTAATGTTAATAAGGCTAAGATACTCGGGTACCTAACAGCAGACGGTTATTCTTTCAAGGCGCTAGGTAAAGGGCAGAGTATCAAGTTTACTAATATTAACGAAGCGTATCTTAGAGAGTTTGAGCTATTAATGTCAGAGGAATTTCCTGACGTAGCGTGTAAGCGCTACATAAAGGGGAAAGGGTTTGACATTGTTTGCACCTCTAGAGGTGTTAAAGGCAGAAACCCTCTCCGTAGATTTTTAGCCGCAATGGCCCCAGACGCGGGATTCCCTACTGCTATTGCTCTAGCCTCTAAAGAGGCAATTATAGCGTTTCTAAACCGTATGTACTCAGCAGATGGGTGTGCATATAACAGAAAAGACGGGTCAGGCTCCTTAGAACTTTCTTGTGGGGGAGATGAGGTGTACGCTGAGTATGTAGTAACTCTACTAGCTAGGTTAGGCATACTCTCTAGGGTAAAAGAAGAGGTTATGAGTAATAACCTGTTTTATAGAGTTCAAATAGCTGATAGGGGAAATATTGGGGTATTTTTACGGGTTATAGGCAACATTTACGGTAAAGAAGCTGCTTGCGATAAGATTGAAACTGGGTATGGCACCCGCTGGTCAAATAGAAAAGAAGAAGTTGCGCCTACGGGGGAAGATGGAGAAGCACGAGTCTGGCTTAGGGTTAGGTCAGTAGAACATTGGGGAAGCGGCACAGTTTACGATATAGAATTTCCTAGAAAGGGCTGGTTTATAGCTCAAGGAATATCAGTGCATAATTCAGGGAAGACGGAAACTATCGCTAACATATGTGTTGGCATGGCCCTTCTTTTACCGGAATTGCATAAAGCTTTTCCTGATGATGCCCGTCTCAAGCCATTCGCTAAAGGGTTTTGGTTAGGTATCTACGCACCTATTAAGGAGCAGGCAGCAATCTCGTTTTCCCGTATGCGAGCTATTGTCAGCAGTGACCATGGCAAGGCTATTATGGAGAATGAGCTTGGAGTTAAGCTCACTATAGATAGAGCAGATACTCTTGGATTTTCTAATGGCTCTACCGCCATTGCTCGTTCCGCTTCTCCCGACACGCAGACAGAAGGAAAGACCCTCCATGCTGTGATTGCTGAGGAAGCGCAAAAGTTGTCTCGAGAGAAAGTAGAGAAAGAGCTTAGCCCCTTCCTTGCTTCAACGAACGGGACAATGGTTAAGATAGGTACTGCTTGGGAGTCACGAGGTGGCTTCCATTTATCTATTCAACAGAACATCACAGAACATGAGAATGGTGGGAAAAGAAGTCATTTCGAGTTCCCTTATGACATCGTTATAGCTGAGAAGTTCAGGGCCTATACGCTAGACAATAACGAATCTCATTTGAATTATGAGAAGTATGTTATGCGTAAGAAAGCAGAGCTAGGAGGAGAAACATCTCCTGAGTTCCGCATGAACTTTATGTGCTTGTGGAGTGAGTCAAGGGTTATCGCAGTAACCCAGTCTATCTTCCAAGCAGCTGGCAAGGCAGACTTGGAGACTTGCCTACATTCTCATATGTTGCAGGTAGGTGGATTAGATATTGGAAAGATATCCGATTCTACTGTATTAACTGTCATAAATGTGGATATACATAGACCAATAGAAAATATCTTTAGAACAGCCGATGCCGACCTAGATAAGCAGAGATACTACAGGAAGTATGTAGCTGATTGGGTAGAGCTAGGTGGGGCATTCGAAGGAAGCTCAGGACAGTATAGAAGGCTAGTAGAGGCAATATTACAGACTAACCTTAAGGTCCTGTGCATCGATACTACAGGTATGGGAGACCCTGTATTCGAGAGAATAAATGAGATGATAGGAGGTAATATTACCTGTGTCCCATTTAAGTTTGGTCTTATCAATAAAGCGAATCTTTATAAGTACTACCTCAATGAGTTACACTCAGGTAGACTCCTATATCCCGCCGGCCCCTCTACTAAATCCAGGATAGAATACAGTAGATTTGTCAAGCAACACTTAGAACTGGACAAGGTACTACATGGGGGCTACGCTGTGTGTCAGGCTCCCGAAGGGGGGCATGACGACTACCCAGATTCTGCGGCACTGGCCTGTTGGGCTGAAAAAATGATGGAAGACGCCATCATGCCGGAAATCGAGGTAACATCGGCACCAATAGGTGGCGGCTCCGGCCGACGAAGTTATGACGAAGGACAGAAATTCATGGGTCAAGATATCTCAGGTTGCGGAACCACAGACATAAGCGCGTCTATTGGTGGCCGGGCCGCTAGGTATGCTAGACGATGATTCCCCCTATCGTCGGTGCTTCCCCTTATTTGAAGAGAGCTATTAGTATGGCTCTGTACCGCTATCCTGTATGGATGGTGAGAGCAGCTAGAATAAGCAAGATAGTAGTAACTGACCGTCCAGAGATTCGAGACCAGATTGCTCAATACGAGCACGGAACTCGAATAATGTGGGTATGGTCTGGTGTGGGAGACCTGTTATTGAAGGCTCTTGGGCATGAGTTAGCCCATGGTGTGGACGATAACTTTGGTAGTTTACACTACTTTACTTCTGTTCCTGAATGGGCAGCTATCCATAAGAACCAACCTTATTTCGATATAGATAAATACCGAGATGAGCCTCTTGAGTACTTCGCGGATATGGTTGTCAAGACTCTTTTGTTGGGGTCTGATAAGATGGCAACTATAAACCCTGAAGAAACACGCTTCATTACTACTTGGGTGTTCCCCACCTTGCAAAAATACTTTGGGTAAAGGATACTTGTAACAATGACCACTACGTTTACGACTGCCACGAACTTCACTGCTCTCGCGAAGAAGGACCTGCACTTTCCTCCTAATGACGGGTCTTTGCTCCGTCTTCGTGGAGCAATTCTTAAGGCGCGTAATACAGTTCAAGCCATCGCAGCGTCTGCTACGAATCTTATAACGATGGCTGACCATGACGGCATTCTCCGAAAGCTTGTTATTGGTATCGACGCGGTTCCTGGAACCAATGAAGTCATTGCTGTTGACCTTACGGTTAATGGTAGCTCGGTCCTCACTACGTCCGGTTCTACAGCTGTTTTCAACTCAACGTCAGCCGCTGGTGTTTATGACATCAGTTCTTTGATTGCTGCTAATACTGCCATCAAACTAGGCGACATTATCAAGGTGGCTTGGACGTACACAGCAGGTACGCCAAATCATCCTGACGTGTTCGCAGAAGTTCTCTGGTACTAATATGGGTATACCTGGTAATAAACCAGTCTTTGGACCCAATGGAGAAATCCTAGGGCCTAGGACGCGCGACATTCTTATCGACCCTCGCCAATCACTTACTCTTCGAGAAGCGATTCAGCAGGGAGTCGGTAAAGCCCATCGTAGTGTTGTTTATGCTCACTACGACTTTAGAAATTTCAAACGTAGCTATCTGGGAACGACGGGTAAGCTGTGAGACAACGGGACACTACTCATGGGCATGACCTTCATGGGATGGATGCCGCGAAAACTTCCAAGATAAACATCAAGGGAAAGTTTCGTGGTCTACATACTCCCAAGATAAAAATGCCTGTGGGTAGAGGTCAGATAGAAGACCCAGTACCCCTTATTCGCCCAACATTTATAGGCGTGAACTAATAATGTATCACGTCAGATACTATGACCAAGCTATTCACCCTGACCATTTTAAAGGTAAGGGTGTTTTAGGTCATATTATCATTGCTCTTAACTGGCTAAGATGGAGACTTGAGGTCAGAGTACAGCGCCTAACTTTGTCTTGGTTGGCAAAAGGGAACTCTCTCCCTGATGACCGACTAAAGGCCTTAAAGGAGATGTTCTCACTTGATGATAAAGCGGAGGTCCTCCAAAAGAAGATTAACTCTCCGCTTCGTCAAAGAGAAGAAGGGCCGGCTCCTTATCGCTCTGACCGTCACTTGGCTAGCTTTTCGTCTCAAATTGAAGAGAGTGTTAAGCTGGAAAAGCCTCTTAGACCTGTTTCTATGGATAATCTTATTGGGCAATACGCGTTTGACGGAAGGTCAAAGAGATACGCCCGTGGACTTAGATATTCGGCCGTAGACCCTAATGGGGACTTCGAGCCTCTGGAGACCCCAGTTGGAACTGACAATCAGCCTATTGCAGTGGGTAGTGAAAAACGGAGTAGAGGGGCTGCTACTGGGGCTGTGTCTAGTTGAAGGCTGGATTATACTAAGACTCTATAAAGAAGTGCAGCGCGTGCAGAGCCTACGAATAAATGACATGAAAGCGTTCATTGATGTAAGCAACAGACTACATCATGAAGTTCAGCGCACTGCTCAGGACATGGCTACCATCGCGCGCGTCAGGAGAGAGCCCTATGATAACGACTCCTAAAAATACAGGTTCGTTATTGTCTGATGAGGAACTGCAAACTCATATCTCTAGTTATCCAGAGGACTCTGACGAATACATATTCTCAGAGTATAGAGAGAGTTTGCGGAGGATTAGAGGGGCTGCTTCTATTTTCACGTTGTTACGTAAGAGGGTAAGAGATATGGCTCCCGACGAGCCTTGGGAAGATAAAGTCCAGGAATATACCTCAGCTTCTTGGCAGTTGCCTTGAACATTGACCCCAAGTAGTAGTACACTGGGGGCACCACACTTGAAAGGTTTAGTTTAATGACTGCTGTTGTCACTGTACCCTCCGGTATGAATTCGCAAATTACCGGACTTTTGCAGACTATTGCTACCTCTTTTGGCAGTGATATTAATCTTGCTGATTCTACTACATTCGATATGCAACTACGTTGTACGGATGGGCAGAATATTTCAATGAAGGTTACCCCTCTTTATCAGGGGTTCTCAGTTAAAGTATCTCCAACTTCATCGTTGACCGTTCCCGCGTCTGGTGGTGCTACGTTGGATGGAGTTTATGGGACGGCCGTTATGGTCGCCAGTACTATTGACGTGACTGTTACTGCTCCGTCTGACGGCGAAGTTGCAGTCCCTGTTGGCGCTCTTGTCTACGCGACAGTGACGACCCCAGGTGGCGCAACTAAGAAGTTGTCCGCTGTTCGAAAAGATAACTCTACTATTACGATTTCGTCTGCTGGTTCAGGGTACGCGAATCTTCTTGAAAGTGCGGGAGTCGCTGGAACTAACGTTGCAGGAACTTGCACCGTCAGTCTAGCCAATGTTGCGGGTGACCGGCTTTGCGTTGCCGAAGTTTCTACTGGTGGAACGGCTGCTGACCACTTCAGTGTTAAGGCTGCTAGCGGCTCAACAGTCACTGTGTGGGCTCAGAATGCTGCTAGTGCATTCGTTAATAGCAATACATCTGCTGTCAAAGTCTATAACTTCGGGCAAGCCTCAGACGAGACCAGCACTGTTCGCTGGGCTGTTGTTCGAGTCTAATAGGTAATTATGGCAACTAATTTTGCTGGTGTTAAAGACACCAATATTCAGACTCTGTTAGACGCATTTGTTCTAGCCATTCGTAGGAATGGTGGGGCGTTCCCAGCAGCTGCTCCAAACTCTTTTACTGATTCCTATGGTAAGATAACTTCTACCAATGGCGCGGACGATGGAACGGAAGTTAAGGTCACTCTCAAAGTTAACCCAAATGGTTCAACTATGTGGGCGAGAGTAGACGCAGGAGGGGGCACTCGAATAATCGAGGGCGCTCTAGACTTGAATACTCTACTAAACGGGCTTCCAGACATAGACTCGCCATAACTACTTGAAAGACTAATATGACTACTAATTTTGCTGATATTGCTGACCCTACTCTTCAGAAGCTCGCTGACGCTATCACCCTGTGCATTTTCCGTAATGGTTCAGCCCCTGCCGCTGGTCCGAATTCGTTTACGGATAAGTACGGAACGGCTGTGACGACCACTGTCTCCACGGAGCACCCGCAAGCGGGCACGGGCAGTGAAGTCATGATTATCATTAAAATTAACCCAGGTGGCACTTCTGCTGTTGCCAAGGTCGAGAGTAAATCGCCAAAGGGTGTTTACACCATTGGTGGCACTCTGGATATTGCTACTGTTGCCAGTAAGCTCGCTTAAGTAGACAGGGGTTTATAGAGATATGAACCCCTAACTTTTTATAAATTATAGAATAAATTGAAGTAAGTACCCTTACTAATTCCTCACTCCGGAGCAGAGTATAAGACTTATCATGCACATAACTCTACACCATAGAACCCAGTCTCGCAAACTGTGGGAAGGTGTGTCGAGCGAGAAAGGCGGTTACTAGGAACGGATGCCCCTCTCTTTTTTCACTAATAGTGGAAACTCTTATGGATCGGCAATACCGTTCCAGTAACTGCGTATTGTAGAACCTGCCCAACTAGGCTTTTTCCTCAATTTAGAGCAATCTGAGCTTCTTCGTATCCAACGATACAATGAAGGATGGCGCTTCTATTTTGGAAAACATTGGCTATTTAAAAGAGAAGATGGTGAGCCGCTAGTTGCCCTCAACTACTACAGAAAAATTATTGATAAATCTGTAGAGTTTATGACGGCAAAGGGATTTGTTAACAATGTCCCTGAGGCATTAGCTCTTGTCTCAAAGCCGTTTATCGATGAGGTTTGGGAATACAATAGGCGTGACCAATTTGCCTGGGATGCAGTAACTACTGGGTCTGTCACTGGTGATGTATTCGTACTAATCACCTATGAAGAGCCTTCCCCTATGCAGAGAAGGATAAACCCGTTCTCTCAGGGGAGAATTCGGCTAAACCTTCTTGGCTCCGAACAAGTTTATCCTACGTGGGATCCTCTCAATACTGACACTCTTATAGCTGTCCGTATTGAGACTATCTATTATGCAGAACGCGGGACAAGGCAGTTAGACAGAGAAGATAGAGTTAATCACGAAGGTAGACAGCTTTATACTAAGCGGTTTACCCAAATCATTACGCGGGACCAGATTGTTGAGCAGTATCACGGAGATATGCCGACAATTCGCCCGAATGTATTGGGCGAGATTCCTGTAGTTCATATTAAAAATATGAGCCTACCTAAGGAATACTATGGACTGCCTGACGGGCAAGATTTGATTGATGTCCAGCGTGAGTTGAACGAGAAGTGTACTGATATATCAGATACGATAAACTACCACGCCTGTGTAGACGAAGAAACAGAGATACTTACCAATAAAGGCTGGAAAAAGTACACGTTTATAAATAAAGAGGATAAGGCTCTAGGCCTTGACCCGGTTACTGATGAGATTACATGGCAGAACATAGATGACATCCATGTCTATGATGATATGCCAGAATTGGTTAAATGGGACAATAGACTGGACGCCCTGACTACGCCGAACCATCGTTGGTTAGCGGATAGGCGTATAGGAAGACCGGATAATAGAAGATTTGTCAGGGAGTTTGTCCGAACTTCTACTCCAGGAGATGGAGAAAAGAGTGCTGTCTCCCTTACTCAAGGTTCCAGAATAGTTTTAGGTGGTGGCACACCTACCCATTTTCCTGTTGTACCAACTTATGACGACGAGGTAGTTGAGACAATAGGATGGTTCGTTACTGAGGGTTCTATGGCTTTCCATAAGTCAGGAACTCCTTTCGGGATACTCGCTCAGTCAGTAAAAGTTAATGCTACTTATGTACAAGAAATACGTAGATTACAATCATACTGGCTAAAACGTGGGGATACATTCACAGAGCAGGCTGTCCGCCCCAACGGAGTAGTATGTTGGTATCTTGGTTCTAATCTTACTAAACTCATACTTGAGCTAGCCCCGGATAAGCAACTTACTGCGGAGTTCTTAACATCTCTTACATATCTTCAAGCTAAGCGTCTATTAGAGCTACTGATAGATGCAGACGGTACACGGGGAAGAGGTAGAGAGACCTGGTATCAAGATGACCAGGAGAGAATCTCGGCTTTCCAGATGCTGTCTGGGATGGTTGCAGGAAAGCGCACCCATTCCTATACAGATGTTAGGGGTAATGGAGTTGTTCTAGTTCTACAGAAGAACACTATAGAAGCTCTTGCCACTACTACTACTGCAACAATAGTGCCTAACCCCTCTGGCAAGGTCTGGTGCCCCACAGTTAAAACTGGGGTCTGGTTTGCTAGGAGGGGCGGCTATACCTATTGGACGGGTAACTCTCCTGTCACTATGGTATTTGGCGCAAAAGCCAAACAATTAGAGCGTGGCCCTCGTCAACTATGGACAGGGCTACCTAAGGACGCGCGAATTGAGACGATGAAGCTTGAGGGCGACCTAACGGCAGCCAAGGGCTATGTCGAATTCGTTAAGAAAGTTCTTCATGAGTTATCAGACACTCCTGAAGGTGCTCTAGGCGCTATGCAGCCTATCTCCAATACTTCTGGAGTAGCTCTTCACATTCAGTATCAGCCCCTTCTTGGAAAGACTGCAAGAAAGCGGATTCAGTACGAGCCAGGATTCGAACAAGTCAATTATTTCATACTAAGAATTGGTATGACTAAGGGGCTTATCAACCTTCCCTATGACATTTGCAAGAAGTGTGGCGGAAGGATTATTGAGGTAAGTACAGACAAAACTGCCCTTGTCTGGAACCCTGAGGTACAGAATTTCGTTGATACTCCTCTAACAGAGAAGCGCTGCTACCAGGTAGATAAGCAGACTCTCGAATTCATTGACCCGTACGACCACAGGGTTAAGTGGTGGAGACAGTACGGATTCGGCGCCGAAGTTAGAGAGATGCCTCTTGGTAAGGTTATCAAAGAGATAACTGGAAGAAAGACATCTTTCTGGGACTACACAGTTGCTCAAGAGGAAGAACTTGAAAAGTGGAGGTCTGAAAACACTTCTGCAATTCAAGGAGCCCACGATAAACAAGTAGCTAATCTTCCTCAGGCTAAGCCCCAGCCTCTGGGACCTGATGGAGTTGCACCTAAGGGAGAGCCAGAGATGGTCCCTCCTGGTACTCCATCAGCACTTGTTCCTGTTGTTAATGCTCCCCCACCTCAAGTTAAGCCTCCTGCCATGTTGCAGCCGGCACAACTCCCTCCTGGGGAAATTGACGTTCCGGAAGAACCTGAGCACGTGACAGTTGCCCAGCAATATCTTCATCCGTACACAGGACAACTGCTACGAACAGTAGAAAAGGAAATGTTCCTTGTTCCTACTGGCTGCAAGTGCTGCTCGTACCTTAACCCGTTTGAAACTGACGTTCAGTTCTTAGACATTCTCCCGAAAGACGAAGCTCTACAAGTCCAGCTTTATGAGAAGTATCTCGCAGCTGGTTTAGTAGACGCTGAATGGGTTCAGGACCATATTCCTGAGATTGCTGTTGATGCTGTTGATATTCGTAAACGAATGAAGGCCCAAAAGGCGATTCTTGATCGGATGAATCCGATGCAAGCAGCGGCAGTGACTTCTGGCGAGCAGATTGTTTATGGTGGGGCTAATACTGAACTAGCCCCAGCTACTCCTAATCTATCATCGGTACCTGGCCCTGGGGGCAACCCTATTGACGCCAGTCAACAAATGAATCAGCATCTACAGGGACCTAAGTCCTAAAGGAATTATTTATGGCAAAGCATCCACACCATACCATGGGCCTACGGCATGAGTATGAAGGGCATGAACTCAAGGGCATAGCTCATCCTGTGCACGAGTTTAAACACCATTCCGGTGGTCATCCTATGGTGGTGCCAGAGGGTGATGGAGTTAAAGAAGCCGGTAAGTTTGGTGAGAAGCACCATAAGCATCACTTCGGTAAAGGAATGAGCCATCATCCCCTAGGCCATCTTGGTGACGGAATGGGACACCATGGTTGTGGTGGCATGCACGGAGACGGCCTCTCTGGTTACCATGGAGACGGTTTCTCTCATTCACAGCATGGGGATGGTTTGAGCGAGTATGGCGACGGAGTTGCCACTCACTTTAAAGCCCGTGAACACTTCGGACACCCAGGTAAGGCCCACACGCCGGAAGCGATTGAGCATGAGTCCTCGTATAAAAGCGGCGACGACGAAGACTAAAAAAGAGAAAGACCACGGTTGGCATGGAATAGGTAAAGGAGTTCCCCCATTTCCTGGGGCTGCTCCTCCTATCCATCTCCATCATGGTGGCAAGTATCTAAAGTCTAAGAAACCAAAATGATACCTCCTAGTGGGTTTATTCCATCTAATGCTAATAGAGCTCGCTTCTATGACGAAGAGGGGCGTCTAAAAGAATTTAGACCAGGAACCCAAGGAGGAGAAAGTGATGAGGGGGCTATTGCTGAGGCTAACTCGCTGTTTGCAACAGATGCTGAGTTATTCGGCAGTATCTCCCCTTTCCTAAAAGTGAATAAGATACGAGACGCTAAAAGGAGGAATTATATAATTCAACCTGGTGGGGCTTGTATCTATTTTGAGGCTGACAAAGAGCTAAAAGACCCTTATGGGGGCGGGCGTGTCCAGTTTACTGGACCTAGCGATAAAGAATCTTTTGGGCATAACAGCCTAGATGGTACTAAGATGGCCGAGCCCAACGGTAGGGCGTTCACCTTAGGTAACCCATCTTTCGGAAAAGGTATATAATGAGTTTGGTTCAACTAGTGCTTGCTAGTCTTCTTACATTGCCTGTCTGGTCTGGTGACAGAAACGAAGATACAGAAGCACGACAAGCTCGGTTCATGTCAGTAGCTACAGCTGAGGTTGATGCAGCTGAGCGCGCTACATGTTCTGGCGAATATAATGGCGTAGAGTGTAAACCTATTTGGAAGGGCTCTATTAAAGAGATAATTGCGGCTACAGAGTCAGTTGGCTATTGGGAGAGCAACTACTCTAAAGCAGTGGGAGAGCAGCATTGCTTGGGAGTTCCAGGAGGCTGTGACCACAATCGGGCGAGAGGGTACTGGCAATGCTGGATAACTGCTTGTCCTGAGTTGTGGAAGACTGACTCCAATAGTCCAGAGGAAGTTAAAGTGGCCGCATGGGAGTCTATGAAATTGCTAATAGGATTTCGTAAGACCTGTGATTCCTGGGATAAGGCTTTTACGGCTTATACAGGGCGTGGCTGCAAAGTTTCTGCGACGGGAGTAGCTCGTCGTACAACTATGCTTTCTATAATGAGGAAATTATGACCAAAAATTGGATAGCGGGGGCTATTAAACACCCGGGTGCTCTCCATAAATCCCTGCATGTTAAAGGGGATAAGAAGATTCCTGCTGCTAAATTAGAGGCTGCCGCTAAGAAATCAGGAATCATTGGGAGACGTGCTCGACTTGCACAGACCTTGAAAAGCTTTCATCATGGTATGCAGATGGGCCCTAGTGGGTTCGGCATGACGCACGGTGAAGGCAAGTTCATGGGCTGCAAGTGAAGAAAGGTCTGAGACATTCCTCTAACTCTAATGCTTCTATTAAGCATGAGCATAGGTATGTCTCAGACACAAGTCACGGTTACTCTGTCCAGCAAGCCATTCAACAATCGTCAGGTACCCCTGATAGAATTCTCCCTATGACAAGTTATATGTCTGAGGGAGATGGGGATTATCGTCTAACCCAGCCTGGGAATGTCGCGTCGGAAGAGGCAGTAAAAGACTCTCCCGAACCATTCAAACAAGAAGCTGGGTACGACTTGAATGGAATTGGCGCAGAAAACCTGCATGATACCTCACCTAATAAACCTCCTATACAAGGGAGGGGAACTAGGGCAGAATTACCTTTGAATACCCATCCAGGAGCTGAGGTTCATGAAAGTGACTACAATCAGGATGGGTATAAGGGTTTTAAGTTTCCACAAAGATTCGATGGCGTCTAATGACTAGTGCTGGAAACAGATTTAATCTTCAAGATTCAGGGTACGAGAATGGCCCTAACGAAAGAAGCGGTCCGATGACTCATGGTTTGAAGGGCATACTTGGAGCTGAACGAGCTAAAACATATAACCCGTCTGGTTATCTCTCAGGAGATAAAGGTGGGGCAGCTGGCGGTTATGGCATTGTTAGCCATGGCGAAGGTGGCGGAGGAGTAGGGGGTGGTGTAGGCCATTCTCCCATCTTGCCAGGTGGCTACGCCGGAGCTGAGACTACTTTCGAGGGAGGTGTCCGTGGCGGAGGAGTTAGTGAGCATGAGACGCTACCTGCTCAGTACGAATATCCTAAGAAACGTGGTTATGACGAGCACACTTCGCGTGCGCCAGGTGCCGGTACTATGCACGGAGTTCCAGGAGTTGAAGGCCTTCATCGTATGGGAATGATAAGTCATGGAGAAGATGATGGGGGAGATAGTGGAGACTCTGGAGGTGGCGACAGTGGTGATAGCGGAGAAGGACTCGCTGGAAAAGGCCATGCCTGCCCGCATGGTTGCGGAGCTTTTGCTAAGTCCTCCCACGGCCTTGCTAGGCATATTCACTCTAAGCATGGTGGGTTTAAGGGGCTTGGAAAGTCACTTACGCGCCATGGGGACTCTTATGATGGCAAACAATACCGTGGTGAAACGGATGAGCTATCTAAAGAACATGAGATTTCCGAAGAGTTCTCGCGAGCAGCGGAACACAAGGATGTAGCTTCTACTTACACTCGTGGCGATTGTGGGGGAAGTTATGCTAAGATGAGTCGATTAGCTGCCAAGTAACACGTAAAAAAGGAGTTAACATGGCCGGCGTAAATTTTGGAACAACGAGTAATCAGTTTGACGGGAGCCCTGGTGACGGGGAGTATCAAGGCTATGGCGTCGGTAATACCGAGTCGTCTTACCGCGAAGCTACCCGTAAGGGCAAGTATCCCACGGACAATACAGGCCCGAACCGCTCACAGGGTGAAACTCCCGGAGCTGGCTCGATTTTTTCGGCAATGCTGAATGAGCGACCGAATCTTTCGAATCCGCGTAACCGTGGGCCAGAGCGTGCTCCGTCGCGCTCGGCTGCTACGCCGATTCCGATTGAGACGATGGCGAGTCGTGCAACCGGCCGTCTGTCGGGGCGTGACTAATATATAAGGCAGCTTGAGATAATGGGTAGTCTGAATAAGGTTACCCATTATTTCTCTATAATAAGGAGAATATAAAGTGGACCCAGAAGAGCTTAAGAAGATTCTAGAAGAGCAAAGAATTGCTAATCAACAAGCTGCTAAACAGGCAGCTGAG
>JGI24890J29729_1000621_pt1 | contig 20841 bp, 30 predicted proteins | sample FreactcultureFD7_FD_29729 | JGI IMG/M metagenome (IMG submission 29729)
CCATCGTTGCACTAATTGCATATGACGACAGCACAAAATATCTTGACATGAGTAGCGAAATACTCAAGACTTGGGCAATTATTACTGAAGACCCAGCAGCAATTTTGCTAATTCCAGCAGTCATTGCTTTTGAAAAAATTATTCAGAAGGAAGAAATCTAATGAATTTTCAGACTACTCTGGATGCTATGTGGGATCAAGAACGGATTCTTGACATGAAATCATATGATCAGCTTCCTGCAAAAATTCGCGCATGGATTCAGGAGAATGGTGACGTTTTTCCTTGCAAAGATATCTTATATGATGTACAATACGGAAAGTCGGCAACCGATATCATTTCTGAATTGGAAGATACTGCTATTCTTTTTTCAAGTTTGGACTATGTATAATGACAATTGATCAGCTTTTTGAAGATGGATACGTCAGTATTGCTACTGCACAATTTAGGCTTCGGCAACAAGGAAATCATCAAGAAGCGTATGATGAAATCGGACATATTCTGTCTTTGTTGATGGAAATGCGTCAAGACATTCGTGAAACTGCAAAGGTTGATATTTGATATGTATATTATTCGTAAAATTGTAGCATGGCCAATTCTTGTGGTTTATATTACTTATATGTGGTTTAAGATGACTCCTGATCAGACCACACGTTTCCTTGCAAAGCTTTCCGAAATTCAGAATATTTTAGATGGAAAGACATCAGATGACTTCTGAACAAATTCAGAAATGGTATGACAACAGATGGCAAATTATAAGCAAAGACTTAAATGACACTTTTGGGTTGATCCGAGGTGATGCAACTTGGCTGTCAACCGTAGAACTTTTATACCCAATGGGTGTCCCGGAGGGGTCATCTGAGTATGAAAGTTGTATTTTTACAAAAGAGAATAGTGAGGTATTGGCACGATATTCTTCAAAGGAAGAAGCTATTCGTGGACATGAATTGTTGGCAAAAAAATACAATTTAAAGTGATTTTTGTGTTGACAGATTAAATCATCAACATTATATAGTCTCCATCAGAAGGAGATTGATCATGTTTAAGCATAGTGATGTCCATATTAACGTTAATCTCGGTGAAATGGAATTCCGCAAAGACACTCAAACTCTTGTTCTTGTTCTTAATATGCGTAATAGTGCTCGCTTTCCTGACCATATTTCGGTTCATTCTGAACACACTGGTCGGGTAGTCGAGTTTGTTCAGGATCATGAAAAGGCTGAGGCGAACGAATTTTGGGACGGTGAACTCATGGAATATATCCCCACAGAACATCTTCCTAAGGTTAATCGTATTGTAGCTGTCCCATATTTTTAAATAAAAGATAAAAAAAGTACTTGACGCCCTGACAACAAAATATTATATCAGTTTCATCAAGAACGCAGAAGGGAATTCTACCATGGCTTACGTTTCGCAGACTATGAAGAAAGAACTGGCTCCCACGATCAAGGCGGTGATGGCAAAGTATGGCATTAAGGGTTCGCTTGCTGTTCGTCACCACTCTACTCTCGTGCTGAACATCAAGTCGGGCAAGATTGATTTTATCAAGAATTATAACGAAACCAATTCCAATCGCGTCAACGCTTTTGGTCAGTTTCGCGCAGCCGAAAACAACATTCCAGTAAATACTTACTGGGTTCATGAACATTTCAGTGATATCGCAAAGGACTGTCTGTCTGAGCTTATTGCTGCAATGAAGGGTCCGAACTTTTTTGACCATTCGGATTCTATGTCGGACTATTTCCATTGCTCGCACTACATTGATATCAATGTTGGGCAGTGGAATAAGCCTTACGTGGTCGAAGCCTAAACATAACTGAAAAGGAAAATATATATGCGTACTTATTGGGTTCTTATTCGTAATGATGCCGGTACGGCTATTAAGGTTACAGTGATGGGCGAAAGTCCTTTTTATGCCTACCAGAATGCTAAGGCACTTTATGGCAAGGCACTGATTTCCGAACACGCCAACGCTTGTTGAACATGAAAAAGGGCTTGACTTTCAAGCCCTTTTTTGTTACATTGTAAAAATGTAATTCTGCATGGTTATTTTAATGGAAAATTGATGACTTCACAATTGTTTAATGTTGTTGGTATTACCAATTATAAAAACGGATATAAAGTTAGATTTACGAATGATATGTGCCGTAGAATTAAGCGATGCGCCAATGATGGAGCGGTAAGGCTTGATTTTGTGGAGCTTCCATATCCTATGACTAAGATTGACGCATTAAAATATATGCTCTCTTTAGCAGAATTTAAATCTGAAGATGACCAAAAAGTCATCAGACAAGCTCTTGCAAAACGCGATAAAATTTTTGCAAATATAGAAACCCATACCGAAAAACCACGTAGAGGTCGCCCTCCGCGCAAGTATACAACAATTCAAGACATTTTAGAGGCTATTAAAAATGACTAAGCAAATCTTAAAAGTATCAGATAAACTCAAATCTGTAAATGACAGTGCAACTATTTATTACTATGACAATGGATATATGGTAGAAGTTGGTGGTCGCCAACCAAATGACGATTGGAGTTCAATAAAATTGATGTGCAGAACGCTTGACGAGGTGCAAGCCATTCTCAAAGAAATAGACGAGCTTCCACGAGAAGGGTAATTTCAGGGATTATTAACTAACTTGATTGTCCAAAAATCACTGCTCATGTTTGTATTTTGGATAATTTGATATGGCATGTAAAAATACCCATTATCACCCCAGTTCGTTCCCCAACTGTTTCTTGCGATAAACCAATTGTGTGAGTCATCATATCCAACTAGGCATACTGCATGGCCACCCAATAACTTTTCTCTAGAAACATTTGGGTATGGCATAATTCCAGTTCTTGCTACTTCTGGTGTTTCAAAGCTGGAATATACGTAAAATCCCACAACAACTGGCGTTCCAGATGCAAGTGCAGCCTTTACCATATTGAAGTCTGTGCATTTTGCATAACTAACAACTTTACGCTTTGCTGCATCAGCATATGCGACAGAGCTTGGTGCTCTTGCAAATTTTGATATATCATATGGCCAAAGAGACTCTTGAGGAGCGCCAACAGTATAGCATGCCTTTATACCATCTCTGATATAGGCACCATTATCTTGTGATATATCACCTTCTAAAACACGTTCTTGGTAATAGATGAATAGTCTACTTACGCGCAGTGACTTGTTTTGTGTTTTTTTATCAATTAGATCAATTGCGCCTGCAATAGCATTTCCAGTACAAGACCCAAGATTTCCCTGATCATCAATGGGACTGGCATATATTCGTAAATCAACTTTAGATGGTATGCTAGGCCCCTTAGTAACTTCAAACAAATGATCACGTGCATCAACTGGGTCTTTGGTCCAGTGGTACTTAGGCAAACTCGGTGATAATCCAGAATTATTATAACTCTGTACAATTGGTTTACGGTTAAGACCGGGGTCCTGCGTAATATCTATTATTGTTTTTGGGTCTTGTCTCATAACTATCCTTTTATTTTATTTCACCATAAAGCCTGAATTTTCCACTAGTTATATTACCACTAATATTAAAAATTTGAATAGCATTGACAGGACTAATATTATTATATGATCCTTTTACTGTATATGAATATGAATGCCCATCATTACTAGCAAAACTAGAATCAACACTAAAAGGTTTATATTGTGTGCTTAAACTTGGGTCAAAAATCTTTATCTCAACACCAGCATTATAAGGTTTGCCAGAAATTCCACCAACTATGCTAACATTTGTGTCGCCTTCTGCTCTAAGATAACTAGAATATCCTCCACTTCCCCAAAGATCATTTGCCCAATTGTAAAGTGTTCCAGAATCATAGGTTGTTCCATTATCTGTACTAAAACGGAAATTTAAACTACCAGTATCAATAGTTGCGCCGGTTATACCTACACGATAATTAAGGTATAATGTAGGATTAAATCCTATAAGATTTACTGTTGGTGTTGTTGAGTTTATATCTATTTCGTCAATAAGTACATAAGTGCCAGAAATGGGCATAGAACCAAACACACCATTCCCATATAATACCTGTGATGCATTTCCTGTTAAATTGATAGCAGAAACATTTCCTATATTATTTGCTATTATGTTTCCAGATACCATTATATTTCCGTTTATGTTGGTATTTCCAGTGCCATCTACAGACAATCTTACGTTTCCATTACCGTATGAATCATATACTCTGAAGCCATGGTGATTATCACCCACACCATAAAATTGTGTTTGTAGCCATATATCTGTTCCATTTGCAGACATGCCATAGGCCCAAGCAGGATCAGCGCCCATTGGAGTTAGGAAATTGGGATTATTATAGCTTATTCCATTTAATGAACCGCCATTAAGCGTTATGTTTCCATTGAGATTTAATGCATTTGATTCAAAAGTTCCGTTGTTATAAAAATTAAATTGAGTTCCGGCAACTGAAAGAGTAAGATTGCTATTAAATGGGGTATTAATTGATGATAAGTTAGTGTTGAAATCCGTAGGCAAATATAGATTGCCCTCAGGACCAAATATAGTAAAATATCCCCCACTATCAATTACTACTGGCGTAGTCGGAACGTTATATGATATTGTGGCTATCCCATCGGTTGGCCCAACAAATGCAGTCCATGAAGTTGAATTTACAGGAGTTGAATATGTATTATCAGTAAAAAGCTGCAATTGATTGTAATTATATGCTTCGTAATACCATGTGTCATTTGCCTGAGTGGTTGAATTCACTCCTGATATTACTACTGTTCCTCGCACTGGATAGTAGAATGGTGAATTAGTTAAAGTTACAATGCACTGTGTGCCTATACTAATATCAGTGATGGGATCATTTACATCTTGTGGAGAGTTGACCCCTCCTGATATTTTTCCATTTGTCAGTGATATATTTCCTGTTACTATTACGTTTCCAGGGGTAGTAAGATTGCCATTACTATTAAATTCCCATGAAGAATTAATTGTTCCTGAATTCCCAGTTTGAATTTCTACATTTCCGTAAGTATTGTTTATTTGTATATCACCATTGCCATTATTTGGAATTAGAACTGCTGCCGTTGGTCCATGTGATAAATCTGAGTTTTCAAGTGTTATACCACTGAAGTTATATATTTCACCAGTGTTTAGCATGGTTGTTGATAAAGAACCATGAACAGAATCAAAGGTAAATCCGGCATTTCCGGCAAACATACCATCATTATTAAATTGTACTTGTGTATTTGAGCCGCCGGGAGTACCATTTCCTCCACCGCCAGACATCATAGTCCAAGATAAATTACCATTACCATCCGTTTGTAAAACATATCCGTCATTTCCTCCGGGAATGTGTAACACACTAACATCGGTAATGCTAAGATTACTCAATACGCCAACACTTGTGATATTCGGTTGTGCAGCATTTGTCACTGTTTGTGCAAGAAAAGCCTGTGAAGCAGGGGGAAAATATACACCACCAGCACCATTCAAAATCAGATTACCGACAATTTGCAAATTGGCATTGTCTGTGATTGGATTGCTCAAATTACTAGTGTCAACAATAGGAATTAGTGATTTGGGAGAAATATTTGATCCTATATTGTTGAGTTGTGTAATCTTGATTCCTGATAAATTTCCGCTCATTTGGATTTCCTGTTATATAGTTATATTTATGATGTTGGCAGTCCTAACACAGCAGCGAGAACTTGATTGTATGAATTACTTAACGGACCACCTGCGGTCCCATAATCACGCCAAACCATCATACCAGCCATTCCTCTTGCCATATAACTGTTGATAATTGCACATTCTGCCGCAGTGAACTGTCCAGGATTGTTAAATGTTGTATTTTTCTGTACATAGGTTGGAAAACCTATACCGACCGTCATGATAATGTTTGCGTAATTTATAGGATTATTCTGGTTTCCTGTTGGTCCTTTTGTTATTAGTGCAAGCTGGTTATTTAATGATTGTGTTATATCTTGTTCAGCATTACCCTTCCAAGCAACAAGACATAATTTTAAATTTGGGGTATTGTTTAATGTGTATAATATATCACTGGTCGTGCCATTAGAATACCCAGTGTTTTGTCCACCAGCACCATTCCACGCATTTGGATATGCAACAAACTCTAATCCAACAGTTGCACATAATGCAGCATACAATTGCAATTGCTGAAGTAAATCACTGGAACTTCTTCCATCTTGCGCTTCAGAATCCAAAACTACTCCTTTCGCAATATTAGAATCAATCAATCTTGCAGAGGAAAGAATAATCTGATCAGTACCAACAAAATATGGTCCACCCAAAACCCCACTTAAGTAAGTTGGAAATACTGTGTCTACATTGTTGTATGCATCTTGAAAAAACATTACAGAACTGTCTGGTATGCCTGCATTATTAGCAACATCCAGATATCCAAGTTTCATTGGATTAGTACTTCCACTATGTGCTGGAAATCCTAATGTATATCTCAATAAGGCTTCAGTTGCAGCATTAGCTTTTGCTAAGCTGGTGTACTGCATTCTACATTGCAAGGTTGAATTGGGGTTACTTGGATCAGTGCGGACTAAAGTATAAGATTGCGTAGTTCCAGTAAGATAGTCAGGTGCTAAATTGTTTGGGCGAGTATTGTATGGTGCAGAAGCAATCATCCTCATTTGCCATATCCAGTGGTGTCCACCAATTGTGTTTTCAGATGTAATATTTGGTTGTAAGCTTGCGACAAGCTGAGTTGCCGCATCAGTTTCTGGATAATATGCGTAACCTGGAGATGTCGGAGGATTGTTAATGGTATTTGATTGATTGTTTACGATTGGCGGAGGAATCTGTTGATATACTCTAAAGTTGGGACCATTTACGGCGCGAACTTGTACAATGCTATTATATGAGAAATATGCAGGGAATTGTGGCGCATCAATTGGGAAATTGTTGTCAATTGTTCCGCATGCTGTTAAATATCCCAAGCATAATCCATATAATGTATCAAGTTGCTGTTGAGTTAACCCCCCACCAAAGCCGAATATCGGACACTGAACTCCAGAACATGGTTGTTGTGTGCCCGGAAATGGAACAGTTATGTTAAACATTGATACTTGGGCGTTTGGGACAGCAATTGCGGTGCTAGCAAATGTTTGCACAGCGCCAGATTTATAGCCTATTGCATTGTTTAAATCATTAAATCTACTCCATGCATAAAACCCATCACTGGCTGTTCCAATATTCATAGTACATGCAAGGTTACTATTAGCAAAAAAAGAAAATGTACGAACATTATGAGTTCTTATAGCCCCTCTAGAGTAAGGGCTATTATTTTGGCACCCCATATCATATGTTGTGCTTGAATAATTTTGTGACAACGAATACATAAACATTGAGGCATTGCCTAAAGTATAATTTGTTGCTTGTGTCGCAAGATTACAGTTTGTATTCAAAACTATATTGGTATTATTTCCTTGAAAGCCTATATTCGGATTAAATCCAGCAACACCAAATGGTATGTACAAATCAAACTGCGGATTTATCAGATTGTATGGAGTAGTATTATAATCAGTTTGATTTAATAGGTACAATGCATCTAATAGTTGCCATATTCCAGCAGCTTTTAATTGATATATTAACGCATCGGTATATACAACATAATTATAACTTGGTTTTACGGCACACCTATTGTACCAAGTAACAGTCTCTGGCTGTAATGATCCTTGCGGCAGACCTTGCTGTAAAGATATTCCAGTATATAAGCCCATTTTAGTATCCCCAGCTTATTCCAGGGTCTTCCCAGCCCAGTGTCCAGCAAGATAAAGTATAACCAGCATATCCGGAAATGTATTGAATTTGTCCACTAGTATTTGTTAATAGATATCTAGATACAGTTGTTGCGCTAGTAGCTATATCAAATCCAGCCGTACCATTATTATTGAATGCTATAGTAGAAACACATGGTTCATCGGTTGATGCAATTGTTGTATAGCCTGCTGAACCGTTAAATCTACTTATTGGCTTAACTCTAATACCAGTAGGAACACTCAGCGTCAAGTACTGAATAGTTGTCGCGGTGAGTATCTGGCTGGCATCATGTGCAGCAGCAGTTAAGAAAAATACATTGCCCATACGGTGAGTAAAGTTTACAAATTGTTTTGAAGCATTCAATGGTAGTGAGGCTATTCTTACATAATAGCCACCAACATAGCTGCTTGGTAAAGTTGGTCCAGTAGCAGATAATGATGCAATATAATCACCACCAGTGCCATCACTTTTACATATGACATAGATATGATAAGTTGTGTTTGCACTAGCTGTACCGGTATCAAGTAATCCACCATTAGAACCAACGGTCCAACTTGATGTTATTGATTTATTATTAATTACTCCTGCTACAATAGCAAATGTTCCTGTACTATCTGGCATACTATATGCAGTAAAACTTAGAGAAGATGAGTTGGTGGCGTAGTTACTAATAGTTCCTGGGCGAGAAGCATTTGATCCTCCGCTTGGTCCTCTTGGTCCAGTTGCACCAGTTACACCCGAAAAAGTAACACTAGCATTTGAATTTAGTTGCGTTCCTGTTGAACTAGCAACAGTCACAGACAATGAAGTTGTGCCCCCACCAGAAGTAACTTGTCCTTGAATTGTATTTGCACCATCACTGGCGAATACATAAGATTTATTTGGGAATGCTGTACCACTAATTACAGGAAGTATTGTAGTGCTAGATATGGTAGCATTAGCTGTAGTATTAGTTGCACCGGGACCCGTAGCACCCTGTGGACCCTTTAGATTTGAAATTAAATTCCAATAGGTGTCACCGGTAATTTGATCTTGGGTCCATTGAAATACATTTCCGGTCGTGGTGTTAAGATATAAATCACCGTATGCACCAAAATAAGTTGATGACGGATCAGTATTACCAGTTTTCCACACTGTGCCGGGTGTTCCTGTTGGAAGCAGATATGAACCACTAGCAACCGTAAATGGTCCATATGGTGAAAGATTTACTACAGTAAGGGTAGTGGGAGAAGAGCCATTAATACTTACTGGAATATTAAGACCGTTTGACGGTATATGAACAATGCCATAACTACCAATCGGGAAGTTAATGGGATTAGCAACACTAATTGTTGATGTGGTATATGGATATGGACAGTTCCAATTAGAAGTCAATACAGTATATGCGTTTACTCCCGGTAAACCAGAAACTATCACTGACGAATTGGTAGATGCAATTTGTCCATATATATTATTGGAATATAAATTTTGAAGTGTTAATGTATTAGTACCACCACCAGCAGTAACCAGCCCATACATTGGTGGGGAACTATTAATTACCACGCATGTGCCATTACTGTATTGACTTCCATTTGCAACATTAGCATTTGCTGAATTTCCAGTTATTGGCACGGTAAATGAACTAGTTAAAGTGGTCGCACCGGGAGGACTCAAATTTACACCATTACTAATACGAACTATTCCAAGGGTATTACTCAATATTGCAATAGAAATTACATCTACCGCACCAATTATTGAACTTAAAGATGAACCTACAGGAACTGTGTAATTTGGGTCAAATGTTAAGTTATATGCACCGCCTTGCGTGATAAACAAGTCAATCTGTACACCGGGAGTAAAAGAAGAACTCCAATTTGGAAGAGAGATGTTGCCTCCAGTAGTAAGATAATATCTACCATTTGTAGTGAATGAGATGGTGTTTAATATTCCGCTTACTACACCTAAATTAACTGGTGTTATTGTTCCATATGCATTTTGTGCAACAGTAGCAGCAGTGCTGGCACTTGCGTTTGCTGATAATGCTAATTGTTCTGCTGATACAGCCAAAGCTTGTGCAAAAATATCAGACATTATTGTCCCCCAGCAATAAAGAATGTTCCACCAGAACCTGCAGATAATTTAATATATTGGTGTCCGGAAAGAGAAAAGGTTCCTATTGATCCAATAGTAGTGGTAGTAGTAATACCAGATGCATTATTAATAATTACTGATTGTGGTATATAATCACTATTGTCGTCTGGGCTGACATTAATTTGGTATGGAGAATTAGGAGCAACAGTACACGTAATTAATACGCTTGAGTATTGGCGCATATCACGGGCGAGACCATTCCAAGGAACCGGAAGCAGATAAGAAGGAGTGACTATCCCAATGTTATTATTTCCGGCACCTAATACTGGATTATTAGATATTGTGACGGATGGAGTTCCTGATATACTAACAGTTAAGGTGGAGGCCAATCTATTGTAGATTCCTGAAAGGAATCCCAAAATGCCAGAACCGCCAGAAGGTGGTGAAATTCCGGTGCCACCAACACCCTGTACGGATGCAATCGCAGCTAAGTTTCCGCCAGCTTCTTGTGCTGCGTTTGCTGGAAGATTGGGTGTTTCAATGTATGCCATTTAATTAGTTCCTATTAAAATATAACCCATGAAGAGCCAGTGGATATAAACCCAAACATGCTGTTTTTGTTCGTAAAGATAACATTACTATATCCATTTATTAAATCAGTGCCGCTTGGTAATACAGTTACTGTAACCCCATTGTTTCCGTTCTGAATTTGAATTGGTACGCCTACCATAGTACTTGCTGCGGGTAGAAAAATAGTTGCTGAGTTAATAACTATTATCAAATTGTCAGTTGGAGTGACTGTAGTGTTACTTCCTATAGTTCTAACACTAAGTGCTGGTGCCTGTGCTCTTGGCAAACTACCAGTAGTAATATTACTTGCATTCAACGCGGTAATGTTATATCCGTTTCCGGATATTTTTGTTGCTGAAAGATTGCCGTTTAAAACAAGATTGCCGGTAGATTGGTTGAATGTTAAATTAGCTGAGCCACCAAATGTTCCCGCATTATTAAATTGAATCTGTGTGTTTGATCCACCAGGAATACCACCACTACCTAAAGATGATATAGTCACGTTTCCATTTGATTGATTAACTGTGATATTAGTTCCAGCAATAATACCGGTAACGCCAGTATTTGTGATTGTCGTTATTCCGGTAGTAGCATTTGAAGTGACATTAATGCCATTACCTGATACGAAACTGCCAGAAGAAATCGCACATGAAAACAGAACATTAAAGTTTTGTTGTGTTTTTGTGAATGCCGTATACAAGGAATCGCTTCCAGCAGACTGGTTAGGTGTGCCAATTTTTATATTTTGTTGTCCAGTAATCATATTGAGTCCTTATGATGTATTTATCAATAAGAATCAGGATTTACTGATGGATTTCCACTTATTTTTCATGGCATCAACAAACTCCTTGATAGTATTGAGTTTGTTTTTCTGCATGTATCTGTTTATTTTGATTAAATTATCCCTATCTGGACCAGAACCAGGTTTTCTCGCATTGAATATATCATTTGACAAGCTGTTTATGGTATCGTTTATGTAATAATCATTAACCATATTATATACTATAGATTTTGCGTTATCACTAAGATGGTTTCTATCAGTTGCCATCATGATTTCAATCCATGGCATAAGCCAACCGCGATGTCTCCTGAACTGTCTACTTGGTTCAGCGGTTCCTGATAGGGTATTAATTGATGCGGTTTTAGTTGTGTCTAAATTTTTCCAAGCATTTTTATTAGTATAATAATATACAGGTATTTCTCTTTGCTTTGCATTTAATATTATTTTTCGTATAAGTGATTTTGCTTTTGCACTGGCATCAGGTTCAGAAAAAATATGAATAGCGGTGACACCATTAATAGGGATACTTGGTTCTTTACTGAATAATCTATCTTCGGCTTCATGCGGTCTTCTATCAAGTTCAGAACCGAAAGTTTTTTTGCCAGGATCACGATCTTGCCAATAATCAACTGGTTTTGAAACATATCGTTGATTATAATAATTTCCGTCAATTACAAACATAACTCCACTAGGTCCTACATAGTGAGAATAACCACCACGTGGAGTTCTTGCAGTGCTAAAAAAGTATGGATATCCTTTAGGCGCATATGATTGTTCAATGCTTCCCAGTGAACTGCTTAATTGAAATTCGCCAGTTTTTAATATATTTGAGGCTGAAAATATATCAGTAAAGTGATATACTATTCTACTCAGACTTTCATCAAGTTGTTCATCTTCATCCAATTTTGGTTCCCAAATCATATTCTTGGACTTGCCAACTGGTGTGAATCCTTGTTTTTTGTAGAACTTCATCAACTTTGATTGAGATATCTGTCCTTTGTCCCATGGATAAAGAGTAAGGGCAATTCCATCTTTTTGAGCCAAGTCTTGTAATATTTTTATTGCTTTTGTTCCTGCGCCAGAACGTAATGGAGTAGCTTGAATCCACTTTAGTTCTACTTTATTGTTATGTTTAGGGGTAAGCTCAAACTGTACGATAGACATGTCATTGCCTTCACCGAACGTCATGATTCTGTTATTTCTGCTCAATGGACTTTCGGGAAACATATCGTTGACTTTGGCAACCCATTCTTTTGTTTTTTCACTTGGACCAAGTCCACCAAGCTTAATTGTGGTCTCGTTTGTTTGAGTTTCCGGCACTGATTCATATAAATCATATACCGATTGATCAAAACCTAGATCAATTATAACAGGTCTACCTTTATATACTCCCCAGTTACCTGCAAACTGAAAATCTGCCTCCATCAAAGATGAAGATTTTACAAGATCGGCCACTTCATTGGCATAGTCGTAAAATGTATTAATATCTTGTTCGCTGTATCCGGATTTCTCAAGTACTTTTGGAACATTTTTCCACATTAGTCCTGTTGGGCGATTTAATATAAATCTAACATAACCAATGAACTGAACTAATGATTTACATTTCAGCAGTTTGCAAAGTGCAGGTTCTCTTATTTTTTGCGCTAGTTCGGTTTGGACCCATAATGGTTTTGGGTTCTTTCTATCATAATCAACTAATGGAATTACAATTGGATGTTTTGATAACCGATCATGATTGAGAATCTTTAATTCTGCTATATTCTGTGCTATACCTTTTTTATTTTTTGCAACCTTTAATACGGTAGGACGATCATTGTCTTCAATTGTTACAGCAAGTCTGCTAGAGCCAGCACCCAATCTAGGAGCATTTTGCAATACGTATTCAAGGCGCTTTTTGAATGTTTTGTCATGACCAAGCATTGATTCATCCCAGTCGGCGGGCAAAGCCATTTCATCTAAATCTTCTTCTCGCTCACCATACGAAGATGATTTAGTTTTGCCGATATATGCAGGGATAGACTTACGCCCCAAACGTGCGTATGCGTTTGCTCTATGCATACCGTCAATTACGGACCCGACTATAGGATCATAAACAATAGGTGGCATCGTGCTAGGAGAATCCTTGATATGTTCGATATATTCGTCAATCAGGCCTTCATCAATGTAAAATTCATCTAGGTCAATTTTTGATAGAGGAAGTTCAGTTAATTCATAATCATCAAACCAGTAGATTCTATCAGGAAGATCACCTTCTTCGATATCACGGAACTCACGATGGATATCTTTAACCTGATTAAAGATTGTGTGAGGATGAACTGATTCAGTGATGAACTCTTTAGCTCTCATTTTCCGTATCCCTTGAATGGTTTGATTGGGGAAACATATTCAACGTCAGTATCTTCTTGACTTACCGGAGTGCTGACTGGTTTTTTACTTTTTAGATGAACTAATTTTAATGCTTTGTCAATCACTGTACTAATGTCAGGATCAAATGAGGATACTACTTCGTGTTCACCCCATTTACTTTCTGCCTCAAATGGTTCTTGATATTTAAGATTCTGTACACCATCTTCTCTACCACCATCACCACGTACAGCAGCAATGCTTAGTCCGAATCTATAAATTTTATAGAAATCCTGATTAGTAAGTTCAGGTATAATATAGGTGTGAGGTAATGGACGCTCAGCCAACTGTAATCCATTTTCTTTATCTTCTGGGTCAAATGATTCCGTTATGAATTCGTGCGCTCTCATTATTATCTCACATTACAAATATTTTGCCGACACAATTTGACAGTATGCTATCAAATATTGATTCCATGTCATTTGCAATAAGCATAGTAGCATCAATTCTATCGTACTCATCACGGTACTCAGGCTTAAGTGTTAGATAACTACCATGCTTACCCCAATTTTGTCTACCATAACCTACCTGTATAGGAAGTGGATTTAATTTTACGCTTCCAGTTTTTAAGTATTGTGCAAATAGTTCATACAAAAACTCATATGGCCTTTTAATCAAATTAGTACGACTGCTGCGTTGTGTTCCAATTTGATTAAACAATGCATTATATTCAGAAGCCATTAGATAGTTAAAGCCACCACTTCTTTGACTTGGAATTCTATACCCATATTGACTTTGTGTTCTTTGTGGCTTACCATAATATTCGTTTAATATGTTGTTTATAGAGTTAAATAACATTTGTTCGGCATCATACCACAAATTTTCATGACCTTTACGTTTAAATCTGTTTGATGCTTGGATGGCATGACCAAATCTATGTGCCATGATCCATGGTGTCATCATTACTTTGGCAGTGCCACTGTTTCCAACAAAGACTACAGTGATAGTATGTTCGTGCCCTGTTAAAATGGTTTTTGCCTGTTCGGCACCAAATATTTCTACAATTTTGTTAGGACCTGCTTCACCATATTCAGTAAATTTACCAGTTCCTGATATGTTACTGAAAAATAATCTAAAGTCATATGGAGTGTTTTCAAAAAAACTTATGGTGTTTAATTCATTTTTTGGGTGTGGAACTAAACGCTTGTCAACTCCTCTGAACGGACCTGGCTTGGTAAAGTCGCCCATGGTGGTGAATTGCTTTAATGGCATTTCATTGAGTTCTTCTGATTCTTTTATAAAATCAGTTTCATGTTTCAAAAAGATATCAGATATTTTCATGCAGATTTCTCTTATTCGTTTGTTATTAGTTTCTAACTGCGTGAAGTCTCTTTGATTTTTCTTTTGTGTAGGGTCAATATATCCGCAGTATACTTTTTTCACAGGACTATCATTTATTAAATCGGTACAACTTTCGTTGTATCTATCTTGCATTGTGTCATTGCATGGACTCAATGTTGTAATAATAATACTTCCCTGTGGGATCGTGCCATATTTGGCTTCGTATTTGTTTATAGCTTCTCTTTCAGCATGAACCCATTTATCATCTGATTTGGTACTAATACCGGTGACTATGTTGTTGTTGGGGTCTAGAACTGCTGCGCCAACGAGGCCATCCAATTTAGGATCACGATGGTGTTCATCAATGACCATCTCTGCCAGTTTTAGAAGAATCTTATCTAGTTTTTTATAGTTGTGGATTTCAAAATCAGAGGCTTTCATTTTTTTCGTCCTCTGAATCCAGACGGAAATCTTGATGGGTCATTAGGTAACCAAAGCTTGAACCATTCATCTGTTCCGGGTTTGATATTTTGCTCGCGCATGATTGTGCCCTTATCTACAGGCACGGGAGATACTGGATTTCCGATAGCGTCGGTAATTCCTGCAAGTCTTTTTAGGTCTTTTATATCCATAATGAACTATTTATCGTTTTTAGATTATAGTTCGTATTACTGATTCTTAGACCAAGACTTTCCTAAACGAGTGGAAACAACATTCCAGTTGATTATTTTCCAGAGTTCATTTAAATAGCGTTTTTTGTCAGAGCCATAATCTAACACAAAAGCATGCTCCCACCAGTCAACAACCAGTAGAATGTCGTCTCTAACCTCATGGTTTTTAATTTTTTTGATTGTGCCATCGTAGGCAAGATAAATCCAGCCCGATCCTTCAATTGTTAATGCTTCTTTAAGAAAAGCAACTTTAAATTTATCATAATCACCAAAATGTTTATTGATGAAAGGAAGCATCGGACCATTAGGTTTATTGTTCTTTCTGACTTCCCTAAACTGGGTGAACCACATATTATGTAAGAATGCGCCAGCATAATTGAAATCAGAATCCCCTTCATTATCATTGTAACGTTGAGCATATCCCTTTGCTAATTTGTTATAATGAAGATCAAGAGTATCATTTCCCATAACAGGAGAAACTTCACGTTCAGTGAAGTTTAGTGGGATAATTTCTATATCTGATGGTTTTGACTTGTCTTCAAGTAAGGTAATATATTCACGCATATCTATATTTATTCTTATGCGTGAATATCAGTAAGATTACTTACGTCTTACAATTCTACCTTTTGTGACATCGTATGCACTAACTTCTACATCAACTGAATCGCCCATTAATATTCGAATTTCATGCTGACGCATTTTTCCGGCAAGATATGCCAAAATCACAAGACCATTTTCAAGCTTAACTTTAAAAATGGTATTTGGCAAAACATCTATGATTTCACCTTCTAGTCTGATAGTATCTTCTTTAGCCATTTTAGTATTGAATCATCTTTTTAGCAAATCCCATATTGCTTCTTTTTCCATAAGTTCTTTTTCAAGATCACGATATTTGTCACCTAGTTCTTTTAGTTCATTCCAGCGTTCTTCTAATGCAGCATTTGGTCTAATGATAGCCAAGCGTTCTTCAATCTTGCTGAGTCTTTCATCAAGTTTTACACCCTTGATCGTAAGCTCACCATCAATTGTTGCATCTCCATATGTACGAAGTGATTGCCCAACTACCAATGGTCCACCATAGGTACCGTTAGTCATGCCAACACCAAGTGAACCGGTTGAAAGGGTACCATAGTTTGTATAGCTGCCACAGCCACCACCTGCAGTAATTGCACCAGTGGTAACAGTCTGTGTTCCAGTGTAATTATTATAATATATTGAATTTAAATTACTTGAAAGAATGGAATTCAAAGCACTATTATAGATAGTGTTAGACATGTTTTGATTTGTTTTTTCTTCTTTTGCTTCGGTATCTTCTTCCATGCATGTATCAATTTCTTCATTCATTTTTTTCAGAGCCATTTCTGTAAATTCTTCAACACTAGTATCATTTTCCATTAATTCGCCTTTTTTAAGAAAAGTTCACCATGATCGTCAATTCCGATTTCAACATTATCTCCCTCTTTCCATCCTAGATATTTTAGTAATGGTAGGGGCACAGGTATAATCATATCACCATCGGAATCTTCCTGAGTGATAACCTCATACCGAGTTTTACTGCGTTTTGATTTTTTAGTCATGCGTGTGTATTAGATCACCAAGCTCTGCACGACCAGTATCTTGCTTTCCATTTTGGACCTGGATTGTCACAGTGGTGTCTTGCACGAAAGCTTTTGCGATGTCCTGGGCTATTCTTTTTAATACGCATGTTTTTATCACCAAAGTTTACTTTGACAACTTTGCCATTTGGTTTTTTCACATACACTTTAGATTTTTTTACATCACCAGCCATTGGTTTATTAAGAGTTACTTTACGGCCCTGATACTCAGCTTCGTATACAGGATCAACTGGCTTTCCGGTTTCGTCACGAATTTCATATCCGGTAACTTGTAAGTGGTCTAATGTTCTTTTGATTCTTTCATCAAGTTCTTTTACTTTTTCGGTGTCGCCCTTTTGCTGCGCCACTTCACGGTAATGAGCAAGCTTGGCAAGTTGTGGATCACTTTTCATCAACTGTGCAGTTTCGTACTTATTGAGGCCGGTAAGAGCAGCAATGAGAGCGGCACCACCTAGTGCCCAAGTCTTCCAACCTTCTTCCAATTCGGTATTGTGATCACCATGAGCAAGTTTTTTGATTTCATTTAGTTCATCATCTTCATCTTTTTCAAGATGATCATAATGTCCGGACTCTAAATCCTTAATAACTTGATTTACCCAAATGCTTACATCGCTAGAACCAATTTCTTCAAGGTCTCCTAGACTGTTTGCAACGTCTTCAATTGCCGCCATGATTCTAACTGGCCCATATTTGCCCACAATTTCAGGATGCTGACGAATGATTCTCCAACGAATAGCACCTTCTGCTGGATGGGAATTTTCTGAGCTTTCACCCATTAAGTGTGAACCAGAAGATGATGCATCAGAATCTGCACCCATTTTCATACATTCAACAGCTTCTTCTGATTCGTTCAATATGCCATGGAAACCTAGATATTCGGCAGCATCTTCATCTAAGTGTAGAATTATTCCGCCATCTTCTGTAAATCCAATAACGCCAGTTTCAATTACAAAATTTTCATTAAGCTCAATATCAACACGATCATGCAATCTAATATCTTCGCTTTCATGGTTTTCTTCCATGTCGCGAAACATTTTGTAAAGGTCTCTAGTATCCATTATAATCTCCGAAATATGTCTATTATTTATCTTTTACGATATACTTTTTCAAGAACGGAAATTACTTTGGACAAGGAATCTTGATCAGCTTGATATTTAATTGCAATTCCACCATGCTTGGTCCATGCACGAGTATTTTCACCCCAATCGTCAATTAAAACGTTTGGTGTGCCATCACTCTGTGTAGCATAGATATACTTTTCTCTTTCAAAGATTATTTTATCTGGAGAAACTGTAATGTTATTTTTTAGCCATTCACGCTTACCTTTGATGCTACCTTGTTCATCAAATAATAATGGGCTACTTAAAATGATATAACCGCCTGCATATTCTTTTACAATTTCAAGAAGTTTATTAGCAGTAGAGAATGGTTTGATGCTCCTAAACAAATGATAGGAGTCTGAATCCTTGAAGAACTTTTCCCACTGATCGTCTGTCATATCATTATAGTGTTCAACGTCACTAAACTCTGCTGCCATGGAATACAAGTCTGCAAGCACACCATCCATATCTACAAACACTAGTGGTTTACTCTTGAATGTTTTTCCTAAATCATTAATTTTCATAAATTATGTATACCATAAAAGCAACAAAATATCAAGAGAAAACAACAAATATACAAAAGATGATTAAGATGAAAATGTGCGCCTAAACTTGCTCGGAGTTTTAATTGGAGTATAGTCTTTGTCTGCTATTGGAGACCTATCAGGGCAGAGATTGTTAAAACTTATTAAGTCATCCCCATACTTGAGGATGAATAATGATTGTATGTGTTCAAATGGTTCAGTAAACCCAATAATCAGATGCTTACTAAACTTAGTTCTGAATCCAATCTTATATTGCTTAACTTCTTTTATAATGTCATCAAAATTATTAGATTCACGATGAAAAACCAAATACTTCATTACTTGTTCCAAATTAAAAATGCTACATAGTCTTTCTCAGATTCAAAAAAGAACTCGTAACCATTCCATTGATCATTTATATCTTCCATGAATCGCCATTCGCCAGAGCAATTGCGTTCACACCAATCAACTATAGGCTGTAACTGTCCAAATTGAACAGTTACGTTTGCCTTATGTGCGGTCGGTATACTGATGGACATTAACATTACTCTTTCTAAGGAAGTCAATTCCGTCATTACTACGATAATGGTCCCTGAAATAAACTGTAGATATCCCGGCTTGATAAATTAATTTTGCACAATCAATACATGGGGCATGGGTACAAAATAATGTTGCGCCTAGGCTAGATTCAGTAGATTGTGAAACTTTAGCAATTGAATTACTTTCAGCGTGAAGAACTTCTGGTCTAGTTTTTAAGCCATAACGAACATTTCTACCAGCTTCTTGATTGTACATTTCATATGGAAATGCTTCATCAAATTCATCTGGATTCATCCAACCACCAGCGCCGGGGTCCCATACGATATTCTCACAGTTGTTTTCCCAACCGGTTGGCATACCGTTATAGCCAGTAGAAATGACTCTGGTGTCATCCTTCACAATAACAGCCCCAACTTGTAATCTTTTAGCATAGCTTAACGTACTCGTAAGCTGTGCGAAATCCATAAAATATTTTATAAACTTAGGCTTCATATTAATCCCATAAATCGCGCATATGTTTTCCGAACAATTCAAGTCCTTCTTGAATTCTCTTTTCGTGGAGTTCTAATCCTATATAATCAACCCAATGTCCATCTGGATTTTTGTCAACCATTTCAAAAGCTTTTTCTGTTTTTCCAGTAATAGGGTTTGTATAAGTATAACTAGATTCTTTAAAGCCAATCTCCATCTTGCCATGATGATACTTACTGTCATATTGGCCATCAACAATTTGTTGGAATGACCAAATCATTTTATCCATGGTTTCATTCCATTTGTTACAACTTTCTTCAAATACTCTTTTTTCATCATCATAAATGAAATCAAATACATAGTTCCGGTCTAAGTCACCACCAACATTATTAACAAACTCTCCGGGAACACCATGTTTTGTTAACTTAAGTTGAATGAGTGCAGGAAGAATGATCATGGCCAAAGTATTGTCAAGGCTCCATGTATCATAATTGTCAATTTGAATATCAATTTTGCGATTTTCGTTTATTCCCTTGAGATACTTCCCAATTTTTACTTTCATAGTTCGTACAGCTTTCCATTAATACAATAAAACGGATGTTCACGAGAAACCTGTGGGCAAAGAATTATTGCAAGAGAAATTTTCTTGTTTTCAAAAAGTTTCTTGGGTAGATCATATAAGGTTTCTGCTTGACAGAGGAAATTATTAGTATCCTTTTCGTATAGATAATACTGACCTTGAATTTCCTCTGCCACACACGCAGGAAACTTTGCACGATTGAGTGCGTCACTAAAGGCGATATCTCCATATATCTTTCGTTGAGAAATCATACCCAATTTATATGAAATATAAATGCCAAGAGCCAACAGAAGTATAATAGTCATACTCATATTTAGTTTCCTTTGTTTTTACTGTAATTTATCCGTCAATAGTTTGAATAATCAAGTCTTGCCAGTGTTCAATATCAGATATATCTGGTCCAAACACAGAACCATACATCAACCCGACTTTATTATCAAGCAATAGCTTGTTATTGGTAGTATCTATTACAGT
>JGI24890J29729_1000622_pt1 | contig 20839 bp, 23 predicted proteins | sample FreactcultureFD7_FD_29729 | JGI IMG/M metagenome (IMG submission 29729)
TATTTAAATCAACGAATTCTGACTGAATTAACATGCTTCATCCTAGTAAATAAGGGGTTAATAGAAAGACGGAAACCCTTATTTTACTTGATTCGAAGCGAGTTAAAAGTGAAATTTAATATTCTGAACTGCGACCTGTGGAGTAATTTAAAGGGGCATCATTTTGCCACTCACCACAATCCACACACTGGTGATCTTCCATCGTGGGGCAATATTGCAAATGGGTAGCCTTACATTTAAAACATGCCATCGCTTTATGATGGCGATCATGAATTTCCGCCGATACTTTGTCACTTCCAAGACCATACTTATTATCCATAAGACTCTCCCTTAAAAAATCAAATGGGTTGAAACTTTAATGTACGCCTCGTTTTTATGAAGCGCAAGACTCTATTTTAATTTTTGTATATGACACTTTTGATAAGTTAAAACGTCACCTTCTTTAATGAAGGTTTCAGGATCGTTAATTTCTAATGTCGTCGTCTCATTGTTGTAAGTATTTTTTAAAGCGTCTACTTGTTTTAACCCAAATTCACGATCCGGAAAAACAAGCCACATCTCTTTACCGCCTTCGAGAGCCTTCACATAAAACTGTTTATTTTTTTCGCACTGATATAAAGACGCATCTTTAGGTGCAGTTGAAAGTTCACGATAATCACCATTTAACATCGGCAAACTTACCTCAGGCATTTTCATGCTACCGCAACTTGAAAGTAAAAAAGGCACACTTAATAACATTAACTTTTTAAAGCTTTGTTTCATTGAGAGTCTTTCAATAAGGATTCATCTAATTGGCTTAATAGGGTTTCAATGGCATGCGTTGCATTGTCATCATGATTAAGTTTTGCTAACTTTAACAAATAAAATTGCGCTTGTGCATGACGCGGATTCTTTTTAACCACATCACTTAATTCTTTTTTAGCTAATTCATAATCTTTTAATTCAAAGCGTGCAATCGCATCGGTAAATAATGCTTCATTGGATTGCGATTCACTTTTAAGCCAAAGCGCTGCAATCTCTTTTAAACGCTCCCATTGGCTTTCTCGAGCCGCATCATAGGCTTGCATGAAGTATGGTCGTTTTTCAAAAGGTGCATCCCAAAAAGGGAGTTCAGTTTGTGAGGTAAGTTGTATGTCTTTCCCTTGACGCATTAAATTCTTAATCCATTCCACAGGAATGCTGTAGTAATACGCATGACGTCCTGGACTTTTAAAAGTGGTGAGTCCAATGAGGCGACCTTCATCATCAAAGAGTCCGCCACCTGATGCTCCCATGGCAAAGCCTGCAGATGATTGAATAATATTTTCGTTATCCAATGTATATAAAGCCTTAATGCTTCCGAAAGAGACAATTGGTTTAATCGCGTTACCACCAAAACTTTTAGAAAAAACGGATTGTTCGTAAGCTAATTTTTTTGTGTCACCTAACGCGACCGGCTTCACATCAAGAAATTGAAATTGAAGAATACATAAGTCATGACGCCAATCGGCTTTCATACTGGTCGGTGAAAATGCATCGCCTGATTTTCCAATTTGAACACCTTGTGCATTAGCAACGACATGGCAATTGGTTGCGACTTGATTTTCAGCCACCACAATACCTGAACCCACACCTTGATTACCTGTTTTATCGACAACATGAACTTTGACAATCGCAGGTGTAATACCAAAAGTCACTTCGTCAGTTGGAAATGCAAAAGTGGGGAGAGAAAAAAGAAAAGTGAAAATAAAAACTAATCTATACATAGCGTGATCCGATCGAAATATGTCATGTATAGATAAGGAACTAAGCGGCTTAGTTCCTTAAAAATAAATGTTTAGCCACATTTACTATCGCCACAACTTAAGCATGTCAGGCATCCGTCCATCATGATGACTGCTTTCGTTTGGCATTTACTACAAAGTTGTGAACCTTTTGGATATCCTGTGCTATCAATTTCTTCAGAATGTTTTTCCATATATTCAGCACGTTTTTCTTCCATCAATTTTTTTTGATGTTCATCAGGCAATGCTTTTTTAAGCATACCGATATCGATTAAATGTTGTTCAACGACTTCACCAATTTCAGCCACTAAACTTGGTACATACTTACCACCTTTTTTAAAGTAGCCGCCATTTGGATCAAATACACTATGAAGTTCTTCCACTAAGAATGTGACATCGCCACCTTTTCTAAATACCGCAGACATGACGCGTGTCAAACCTACGATCCATTGGAAGTGATCCATGTTTTTTGAATTAATAAAAATTTCAAACGGACGACGGTGCTCTTGCGGTGTACCTTCGTTCATGATGATGTCATTGATCGTGATGTAAAGTGCATGCTCAGTCACAGGTGTTTTTACTTTATAAGTAGAGCCTGTAATTTTTTCAGGGCGACCTAACGGTTCACCTAATTGCACCACGTTTTGATTTTCTTTTTGAGCTAAAGCATTCGCTTTATCTTCCTCAGAAACAACGTTGTAACCTACGATCTTTTTTTCAATTTTAATTGCCATTATTTTCCTTTAATGTCTTCTATTAGAACTTACCGTAATAACCTTCTTTAAGTGCGTCGTAAAGATTCGCTGCAGAGTGGGTCTCGCCGTCATATTCAATTTCTTCGTTACCCTTCACTTCAACTTGAGAACCATCATCTAACGTAAATTTATAAGTCGTGTTCTCTAAATCTTTTTCTGTCACCAACACACCTTGGAAAGCCTCTGGGTTAAATCTAAATGTCGTACAACCTTTAAGGCCTTTATCGTATGCGTATAAATAAATATTTTTAAAGTCTTCGTAATCGTAATCCGTTGGCACGTTGATTGTTTTTGAAATCGAACTATCAATCCACTTTTGTGAAGCTGCTTGAATGTCGACGTGTGCTTTCGCTTGAATCGTTGAAGAATCTAAAAAGTAATCTGGTAATTTTTCATCTTCGTTTTCTGAAAATGGCATCGCTTTTGAATTAATCAATTCGCGGTACGCTAATAATTCAAATGAATACACGTCTACTTTTTCTTTTGATTTCTTACCTTCACGAATCACGTTACGGCTGTAGTGATGTGCAAAAGAAGGTTCAATACCATTACTTGCATTATTAGCGAGTGATAGTGAAATCGTACCTGTTGGTGCGATAGAACTATGGTGAGTAAAACGTACACCTTTTTTAGCAATCTTATTACGTAAGCCTTCAGGGAATTGCTGCATGTAGCGGCTATATTTACCGAGCAACACTTTACCTTTTACTTTAGCGCCCACTTTAATACCGTCGGCTGCCATCTCAGGACGTTTTGCTAACATGTCAGCTGTCACGATAAATTCTTCTTCCATGATCGGTGCTGCACCTTTTTCGTCAGCAAGATCAATACCTGTTTCCCAACCCACCTCGGCCAAAATGCGGCTCACTTCTTCAGTGAATTTAAGTGAGTCTTCATCACCGTATTTCATCTTAAGCATCGTAAGTGATGAACCTAAACCTAAATAGCCCATACCGTGACGACGTTTACGCATAATTTCTTTACGTTGTTCTTCGAGTGGCAAGCCATTAATTTCCACCACGTTATCTAACATACGCGTGAAGATCGCAATCACTTCTTTATATTCAGCCCAATCGAAAAATGCTTCATCCGTAAAAGGCTTCTTCACAAATTTGGTTAAGTTCACAGAGCCTAATAAACAAGCACCATAAGGTGGAAGCGGTTGCTCACCACATGGATTAGTTGCACGAATGTTTTCGCAGAACCAGTTGTTGTTCATTTCATTCACGCGATCGATCAAAATAAAACCAGGTTCAGCAAAATCGTAAGTCGATGACATGATGATGTCCCACAAACGTCTTGCTTTAATTGTTTTATAAACGCGGCATGCTACTTTACCTGCATCGATGCCTTCTGTTTTGGTGAGGTATTTACCTTTCACAGGCCACTCTCTCCAAACCACTTGGCTTTCATCGTTCACATTTAAACCATCGACGATGGATTCTTTTTCAGTCACAGGGAATGCGACTTTCCAATCGCTGTCCGCTTTAACCGCTTCCATAAATTCTTTAGTGATTAAGCATGAAAGGTTAAATTGACGGAGTCGACCGTTTTCACGTTTCGCTTTAATAAAGTCAGTGACATCAGGATGAGCAATATCAAACGTTGCCATTTGTGCACCGCGACGACCGCCTGCTGATGATACGGTGAAACACATCTTGTCGTAGATATCCATAAATGAGAGTGGGCCGCTTGTATAAGCACCCGCACCTGCAACAAAAGCACCTTTAGGTCTTAAGGTTGAAAATTCATAACCGATACCGCAACCTGCTTTTAAAGTAAGTCCTGCTTCATGCACTTTATCTAAAATGCCAGACATACTGTCTTCCACAATGCCTGATACCGTGCAGTTAATTGTAGAAGTGGCTGGTTTATGTTCGAGCGCACCTGCATTAGAAGTAATACGACCCGCTGGAATAGCACCGCGTCTTAATGCCCAAAGGAATTTTTCATACCATTCTTCTCTTTTAGCTGGAATTTCAACATCCGCTAAAGCTCTTGCAACACGCATAAAGGAATCATCGATATCTTTATCAACGTGCTCGCCCTGTTTTGACTTCAAACGATACTTTTTGTCCCAGATATCGAGTGAAACATCTTGAATCGGTATTTCGTGGTCTTGATGGTCACTTAATGCGGACTTTGGACGAACAGCTTTGAGCATGAATTTCCCCTGAATTATTCTTTTTTATATGTTTTATGACTAAATTGACTGCTAGATGGTATTTTTGCCTAAAACCACAATATATAGTGGTTTTGTGAACATATTATCCATGGTCTAGTAGTCCGTCAATTGAAATATATGCACAAATTTAGAGCAAAAGTTAACCCCCATTTTCCGAGGTTAATTTTTAAAACTTAAGCAAGGCCTTTCTTCAAAAATAAATTAAACACAAGTTCATCAAGATGGTTTATGCGAAAATATCCGCATGATTCGCTTTTTCTATAGTCTTTTAGTCTATTTTCTTCTCCCATTCACCGTAATTAAGCTGATTTATCGGGGGTTTAAGCAGCCAGACTACTTACAACATTGGGCTGAGCGCTATGGTTTTTATAGTCTTTCCACAAAAAAAATCTGGGGAAAACGAAAAACGCTCTGGATTCATGCAGTTTCTGTAGGTGAAACCAAAGCCGCTATTCCCTTCATCAAACTTTTTTTAAAAAAATATCCGCGTCATCATCTACTCATTACGCATGGCACACCGACGGGGCGTGCGACTTCTATTGATATTAAAGATGCTCGGGTGACTCGCATCTATCTTCCTTTTGATACGGTTGACGCTACACAAAGATTTTTAAATACGTTTAAACCTGAATTAGGTTTTTTACTTGAAACAGAACTTTGGTTTAATTTAATTCATCAAGCACATAAAAATTCGATCCCACTTTATTTGGTGAATGCGCGTTTATCTGAAAAATCATTTCAACTTTATAAAAAGATATCAACACTTATCAAACCATCCTTACAGGAATTAAAAGGTGTCTTAGCACAAACAAGTAGTGATGCGAAACGCTTTGAATCACTTGGTGCGAGAAGTGTTGAAGTGATGGGTAATTTAAAATTTGATGTTGAACCTCCTCGCGATATAAAAACACAAAGTGCGGCACTTAAAAAACATTTACGCTTAAAAAATCAATCGGTACTTTTGATTGCAAGTTCAAGACAAGATGAAGAAGAAATGATTCTGCAAAGTTTATTAAAACTGCCAATTAAAAATCTCATTACGATTTTTGTGCCACGTCATCCACAACGTTTTAAAAAAATTGAATTGATGTTAAAAAAATATCGCGTTTCTTTTATCAAGCGAAGTGACAAAAAAATAACAGCAAAACCTTATCAATTTATTTTAGGTGACTCGATGGGGGAGATGTATAGCTATTACAGCTTAGCGAATATCGCACTGATGGGTGGCACGATACTCCCTTACGGCGGACAGAATCTTATTGAATCGATGGCGATGAAGGTGCCTGTGATTTTAGGTCCTCACACATATAACTTTCATGATGTATCGAATGAAGCGATTCAATTGGGAGCGGCAACTAGAATTCAAACACTAAATCAATTAGAAAAAGTATTGCCGGAGATGCTTAAATCAACTTCTCAATTAAAAATGAAAAAAGCATGTCATGAAATGATGGATAAACATCAAGGTGCTACATTAAACATATTGAATAAAATTAAATCTACGATTTAATAAGTTTGGCTACTGCTTTAAAGTGATCGCCTTCAGCGACACGTAACCACTCAAATATCACTGACTCTACATTTGTAATCACCACACCTTCAGATCTTAATCGATGAATCGCATTTTGATGATTTAAATTCGATCTTGAAAGTGTGGCATCTTCCACCACAAACACTTCCTTACCTGAAGCTTTCAAAGCCAATGCTGTTTGTAAAATACAAATATGTGTTTCTAATCCACACAAAATAATTTGTGGTCTTGATTTCACTAAATGACTTTTAAAGTTGGGCTCATCAAGACATGAGAATGCTTTTTTCTCGATCGGTGGATGAGGGAGTAATGATTTTAATTTTTTGACTGTGGGGCCCAAGCCTTTAGGGTATTGCTCGGTGTGAAGACAAGGCACTTCTAAAATTTTTGCGGCTTCAATGAGGATGCTTGATGCATCGATGACTTTTTTAATTTCATTTTTTATCATGACATCCACAAGTTTTTCTTGGATATCAATGAAGACGATCTGACTTAAAAGTTGATCATTGATCATGATCACTAAAACACGAATGTATTTTCATGCTTCACAAGCAAAGGAGGCACGACTGTTTCAAATAAAATTTCTTCTTCAAAATCTTTGATACCTGTTTTTGTAATGAGTGTAGCGTGCATCGAAGGTGCTTCACCCAAAATAGCTAAGAGTCTTCCATTCACATTTAATTGATCTCGAATAGTTTCAGGTAAATGAGGCAAAGAGCCTGCAAATAGCATCGCGTCATAAGGTTGATTTTTTGCCCAGCCTAATGAAGCATCGCCTGTCACAAATGTAATATTGTTAATGTTTAATTTTTGACAGTTTTGTTTGGCGAGTTTTGTGAAATAAGGATTGATGTCGACCGACACCACAGTTTTAACTAAACTTGCTGCGAGTGCTGTGAGATAACCACTACCAGAACCTACGACTAACACATGATCTTGTTTTTGAAGTGATAAAGACTGAATAAGTCTCGCTTCTAATTTAGGTGCCAACATACGCACATCATCATGCAAAGGAATTTCAGTATCCGCAAAAGCCACCCCTTGATATTGCGTCGGTACAAATTTTTCGCGCGGCACTTGATGAAGGAGATCCAGCACTTCAGGGTCTAAGACTTCCCAGGTGCGGATTTGTTGCTCAATCATATTAAAACGATGTTGTTCGATGGTATTCAGTGTCATGTGCACATTATAACCAAAGAAAAGTTCACCGTTTTGATATAGATTAAATATAAATCTAACTTGCATTTCATGGGGGTTTCGCGTAATTTTATGGAGTGCTAGGGGTCCATCTTTAAGGTGGTGAGAAAAACCCTTTGAACCTGATGCGGGTAATACCGCCGTAGGGAATGCAGTCCTCTAAAAAGACTCCTTACGGCATGACCAAAAAAATTTAAGGAGTAACTCATGAACGCGACCGATAAACAATTACAAAAAAATATCGATCAATTTTTAAACGAAACTGCTTCACTTGATCCTGAAGCACTCAAATCTTTTGCAAAATCAAAAAAAGTCTATGTGGCAGGTTCGCGTCCTGATTTAAAAGTACCTTTTAGAGAAATTTCTTTATCCGATACCCCTTCATCTTTTGGTGCGGAAAAAAATCCACCGGTCATGGTGTATGACACTTCAGGCCCTTATACCGATCCTAATTATCAAATTGATATTCGTAACGGACTTCCATCATTACGATCCAAATGGATTGATGAAAGAAATGACACCGAATTTTTAGCCGGTCCCACTTCACTTTATGGGCACGAGCGCAAAACAAATCCTGAGCTCACTAAAATGCGTTTTAATTTATTAAGACAACCGCGTCGTGCTAAGGCAGGTAAAAATGTTTCACAAATGCATTATGCGAAACAAGGCATTGTGACGCCTGAAATGGAATACATTGCCATTCGTGAAAATCAAAGACGTGAAGGTATGTCTGCTTTTTTACAAACACAACATCCAGGTCATGATTTTAATGCGGCCATTCCAAAATTGATTACACCAGAATTTGTAAGAGATGAAGTAGCACGTGGTCGTGCGATTATTCCTGCCAACATTAATCATCCTGAAACAGAACCTATGATTATTGGCCGAAATTTCTTAGTCAAAATTAATGCCAACATCGGCAACTCAGCATTAGGCTCTAGCATCAGTGAAGAAGTTGAAAAAATGGTGTGGGGTACACGTTGGGGTGCAGATACAGTGATGGATTTGTCCACTGGTAAAAACATTCATGAAACACGTGAATGGATTATTCGTAATAGTCCGGTGCCAATTGGTACTGTCCCCATTTATCAAGCGCTCGAAAAAGTGGATGGTAAAGCCGAAGATCTCACTTGGGAAATTTTCAAAGACACACTGATCGAACAAGCAGAACAAGGTGTCGATTATTTTACGATTCATGCAGGTGTTAGATTAAGTTATATCCCGATGACTGCAAAACGTATGACCGGTATTGTGAGTCGCGGTGGATCGATTATGGCGAAATGGTGTTTAGCACATCACGAAGAATCTTTCCTCTACACACACTTCGAAGAAATTTGCGAAATCATGAAAGCTTATGACGTCAGTTTCAGTTTAGGTGATGGCTTAAGACCGGGCTCGATCTATGATGCCAATGACGAAGCACAATTTGCAGAACTCAAAACATTAGGTGAACTCACACAAATTGCATGGAAGCATGATGTGCAATGCATGATCGAAGGTCCAGGCCATGTGCCGATGCATCTCATTAAAGAAAACATGGATCTTCAACTTGAGCACTGTGGTGAAGCTCCTTTCTATACACTAGGGCCACTCACTACAGATATTGCACCAGGTTATGATCACATCACATCCGGCATTGGTGCTGCAATGATTGGTTGGTATGGTTGTGCCATGCTCTGTTACGTCACCCCTAAAGAACATTTAGGTTTACCTGATAAAGAAGATGTGAGAGTCGGTATCATCACTTATAAGATTGCAGCCCATGCGGCTGATCTTGCTAAAGGTCATCCTGGCGCACAAATTCGTGACAACGCATTATCCAAAGCCCGTTTTGAATTCCGTTGGGAAGATCAATTTAATTTAGGGCTGGATCCTGAAAAAGCAAAAGAATTCCACGATGAAACCTTGCCACAGGAAGGTGCTAAACAAGCGCACTTCTGCTCCATGTGTGGTCCGCACTTTTGCTCCATGAAAATCACACAAGATGTGAGAGACTATGCAGCATCTAAAGGTGTCAAAGAAGATGAAGCATTGAAAAAAGGCATGGAAGAAAAATCGATTGAGTTTATTAAGAAGGGTGTTGAGATTTATCAAAAAACATAAATGGATCTCTCACTTTATTTTTCGAGTTTCATTTTAGGCCTCATCGAAGGGGCCACCGAATTTTTACCTGTGAGTTCTACAGGTCATTTAATTATTGCGGGTGAACTTTTAAAATTTAATCAAACATCCGCGAATGTATTTGAGATCTTTATTCAATTAGGATCGATTCTCGCGATTGTGGTCGAGTATCGCAAAACACTTTTTAAAGTCGCAAAGAGTACACTTCATGATAAAACTTCACAACATTTTGTCTTACGTCTCTTCATTGCATTTTTACCAGCAGCGATTCTAGGTCTTTTATTTCATAAAGCGATTAAAGCGTATTTATTTTCACCACTTTATGTATCACTCGCTTTAATTTTAGGTGGTGTTGTCATGATGGCGATTGAAAAACGTCCATTGAAAGTCAATACAAAAACCACAAACGATATCAGCATGATGCAAGCCTTTAAAATTGGTTGTGCGCAATGTTTGTCATTAATTCCTGGTGTATCCAGAGCAGCAGCAACCATCATGGGTGGCATGCTCACAGGACTCAATCGAAAGATAGCCACTGAATTTTCTTTTTATTTGGCCATCCCTGTGATTGCCGCAGCATCACTTTTTGACTTACTCAAAAATTTCCACGATTTAACGTTGCAAGATTTGCCTATTTTTGCAATTGGCTTCGTCACCGCATTTTTAAGTGCCTATGCCGTGATTAAACTTTTTATTCGTTTTGTAGCGACGCACACCTTTATTTCTTTTGCCTGGTATCGCATTATTTTAGGCGTCCTTGTTTTTATTTATTTTAGTGCGTGATCATGTCTAACCATCGGGCACTCATTCAAAAACTCCATGGCATAGCTAAAAAAGCGGAACGTCAATCAGTCAGTATCGAAGAAGGTTTATCAGCACTCAATCACTTCGGATTTTCATTCATCAGTTTTTTATTAGCGCTACCCTTTATGCAGCCATTTCCGGTAGGTCCTATCAGCGTATTAGGGGGTATAACTTTCGCGGCATTTGGTTGGCAAATTTTAAAAGGGTATACCGCTCCTCATTTGCCTCAGAAAATAAACGATATTGTTTTAAGTACTGACAATTGGCGACGCATTACAAATGCTGCCATTAAAATTATTCAGTGGACTGAAAAATTTACAAGGCCACGTTTGCCTATATTAATTCAGGGTAGATTAGGCGTCCAAATTGAAGCGTTCGTTCTTATTGTCTCGGGCCTTCTTATGGCAATACCTTTTGGCATACTCCCTTTAAATAATTTTTTTCCAGGGCTTGCCATTGTTTTTTGCGCGCTAGGACAACTTCATAAAGATGGTCTTTTTATTTTGATCGCATTCTTTTGGATTCTTTTTACTATTCTTTATTTTGCTGCATTTTTTATAGGCCTCTATCTTTTAGGTCTTGAAGGTATACATAATTTTAGCCATTGGATTCATCAGCTCGTTTCATGAAATCTTTCTCTGACCTATTAATTGCTTGGCATGCCAAGTCAGGTCGACATCATTTACCCTGGCAACAATCTAAAGACCCTTATAAAGTTTGGGTGTCTGAAATCATGTTGCAACAAACACAAGTCACAACCGTCATTGATTATTACAATCGATTTATGAAAAAATTCCCGACCATCAAAGCATTGGCCCATGCCGATGAAGAAGAGGTCATGCAGTTATGGAGTGGATTAGGTTACTACCGACGTGCACGTTTTTTACATGAAGGTGCGCAAATGATTATGGATGAGATGGGGGGTGACTTTCCTTCTCAATTTGACTTGATGATGAAGATACCTGGCATTGGACGTTCAACCGCAGGGGCTATTGCTGCATTCTCTTTTAATCAAAAGAAAGCGATTCTTGATGGGAATGTGAAGCGGGTCTTAAGCCGTTATTTTTTAATTCCCCAATGGACTGGCTTACCTAAAACAGAAAAAAAATTATGGGATTACGCAGAGTCGCTTCTTCCAAATAAAAACATCGACACTTATACACAAGCACTTATGGATTTAGGTGCGACTTTATGTAACAAGAAACCACAATGCGACTTATGTCCTCTAAAAAAAACATGTCTTGCATTTCAAAAGAATAAAGTCCATCTTGTACCTACCCCTCGTCCTCAAAAAAAGATTCCTACAGAGTCGACATACATGGTCATCATTAAACATCACGATGAGATCTTGCTTGTGAAGCGTCCTGAAAATGGCATATGGGGAGGGCTTTGGTCACTACCTCAATATGAAAATAAATCCATCACACCCAAGGCCTGGGTTAAAAAACAATTTGGATTAGAAACGAGTTTAATAAAAAAAGATTTAAAAGCTTCTACAACATTCACCCATTTTAAACTTGATATTATTTATACCATCCTTGAAACTAAATCGCAGCACGCAAAAATGCCGCACACTTGGCTCTCATTAAATACTATTGAAGGGGCAGCGATTCCTGCCATTATCAAGAAAATACTTTTAAAACTCTAACTTCATATCACGATGTGGAATTTCTGCATCTAAATAAATTTCGCTTGTCACTTCAAATCCAAATTTTTTATAAAAATCGATGGCGTGGCATTGCGCACTGATATAAATCGCTGAGAGTTGATTAAGTTTTGCTGTGGTTATAGCCTTTTCTATTAAAGCACTTCCAATACCCTCGCCACGATATTCTTTTAAGACAGCCATACGTCCTAATTGCATATGATTTTCAATGACAAGCGCTCTCGCGCATCCGATAACTTTTTCATTTTTATATACCAAGAAATGAATGGCTTCTTCATCCAAGCCATCCCACTCTAATTGGGGTGTCACTTTTTGTTCTTCAATAAATACTTTTTTGCGAATCATCGAAAGTGACACATAGCTATCTATCCACTTTACGATCTCAATTTTCAGATTATTTTCCATAAGCGAAATGCTTGCATCTTAATGCTGTTAGAGGCATGATGTGCTTTCTTTATATCTATTTTTAAGGATTGTATGAATAAATTTTTACCTGCTATTGCACGTGTATTTATTGCACAAATTTTTCTTGTATCCATTCTCATTTCACTTAACGGTATTATGAATACACCGGATGGTTATATTGCTTACCAAAACGGACTCATGAGTCACGGTCTCCCAGGTATTTTTGCACCGATCTCAGTGATTGTGCAACTCTTAGGTGGCTTAGCGCTTTTGGTAGGTTTTAAAACAAGATTCGCTGCACTTGTACTCACCATTTATACACTCATCAACGCATTGTCTTATTTATATACATTCACGATTCTTCCTTCTCCTGTAAATCTCATCCCGCTTCAACAAGCGCTTCAATACTTAGCGATTACAGGTGGCTTGATCGTTTTAATGCAAAATCCAGTGACAACATTTGCACTTGATAATGCAACTAAATCAAAAAAACGTAAATAAGATTTATTAGCATTTAAAAAAGCAGCCCTGATGGCTGCTTTTTTTATGTTGATCTAAATCAACTATCTTTATCAATCATGGTTATCATGAAAATAACTTTTTAAACATACTCAATGTTTTAGAGTGCGCTAGAATAGAAGTTAAGCATTATTAAATTTAAGGAATTCATCATGGCAACAGCATCTACAAAATATACAAAGACTGCGATCGTTCTTCATTGGCTGATTGGTTTCGGAATTATCTTTATGTTCTTATTAGGTTGGTATATGTGTGACCTGCCAAAAGAAGCTGCTAAATCTTCAAGTTATGATTTATTTGATCTAGGGATTTATACATGGCAATTAGGTGAAGAAGTATCACCACGCACCTTCTACTTTAATCTTCATAAATCACTCGGCATTACAATCTTGGGTCTCATTGCATTCAGAGTTTTTTGGAGACTGACACATCCAGCACCTGCACTTATTAAAACGATGAAGGCTTGGGAGAAGAAATTAGCGAATGCTACCCATCATGCTTTATATCTCATAATGGTTTTAGTGCCTGTATCAGGTGTGACGATGGCGCTCTATAGTAAATATGGTGTTAAGTGGTTTGGTATCACCTTAGCTGAAGGCTTAGGTAATGAAACTGTGCGAGACTTCTTTAAAGAAACGCATGAAACAATTGGTATATTGCTCCTCGTTCTTTTAGGGCTTCATGTATTAGCTGTCATCAAACACACGTTCGTGAATAAAGATGGCACTTTAAAACGTATGACTTTTAAATAAACTTTTATTGATATCTTAAGGCTTCTATTGGATGAAGCTTAGCGGCTTTACTTGCAGGGTAATATCCGAAGAATACACCGACACTCGCAGCCACTGAAAAAGCCAATACAATAGATTGCATGGATATAAGAATTTCGGCGCCCACCATTTTTTTAACTAAGATAGCGCCACCCAATCCAAGCCCTACACCAATCACACATCCCACAATCGAAATCACACAGGCTTCTAATAAAAACTGAAGTAGAATATCTTTTTCTCTGGCACCTATCGCCATACGAATGCCAATTTCACGTGTTCGCTCAGTAACAGATACCAACATAATATTCATAATCCCAATACCGCCAACCAAAAGAGAGATTGATGCAATCGCACCTAATAACATCGACATGGTTTTTGCAGTATCACTTGCGGTCTTTGCCATCGCCGTTAAATTTCTCACAGAAAAATCACTCTCTGTGTTTTCACGAATATTATGCCGTTGACGAATGAGATCGTTAATTGCATCTTCAGCAACACCCATATATTTTTCGGATTTTGCTTGCGCCATAATCATCCTCACACTGCCAGGAATTTGATTGCCAAATAATTTTCTTTGCGCGGTTGTGATGGGCACAATGATGGTATCGTCCTGATCGCGACCATCAAAACTCTGACCCTTGCTTTCTAATACACCAACAATGAGAAAAGGGCTTTTTTTAATGCGTATCGTTTTACCAATAGGATCAATGTCATCACCAAATACATTTTCAACGACAGTTTTTCCAACTAACGCAACACGGCTCGCTGATCTAATATCTGCATCAGTAAATAAATTACCGCTATCGACGTTCCATCCTCGAATAGAAAAATATGAAGGTGTCGTGCCCACAATCGATGTATTCCAATTACTACCAGAATATATAATCTGTGCGTTACCTGTACTAATCGGTGCAATAGCACCAATATCATCTAAGTCACCAATGGCATTTGCATCATTAATATTAAGCGCCGAAGAATTACCTGACCCACTTCTAGAACCTGACGTACTTGATGAACCAGATAACACGACAAATAAATTGCTACCCATCGAATCGATCGATCGTTTAATCGCTTGTTGTGCGCCTTCACCAATTGCCATCATAAGCACTACCGCACCTACACCAATCACCATGCCTAACATCGTTAAAAATGTACGAAGACGATTTGCACTCATTGCGTGCCATGCTTCACTCAACATAGAGAAAAACATTTAAGCCTCCGCCTTTTCTTTTTTATTACGACGATCTTCGACAATTTTTCCATCTAGGAAACGTACCTGACGGCTTGCATGATCTGCAATGTCATTTTCATGGGTCACAATAATAATCGTAATACCTTCTTTATTTAATTTGTTAAATAAATCCATGATCTCTTCACTGGTTTTGCTGTCTAAATTACCTGTCGGTTCATCAGCTAGAATAATGCGCGGTTGATTCACTAACGCGCGCGCAATCGCAACACGCTGTTGCTGACCACCTGAGATCTGATTCGGTTTTGAATTGAGATATTGGCCTAAGCCTACTTTTTCTAATAATTTTTTTGACTTGTCATCGCGCGTTGATTTGCTGTCGCTTGCATACACAAGGGGTAATGACACATTATCTAAAAGCGAAGAGCGAGAGAGTAAATTAAATCCTTGAAACACAAAACCAATCGTTTTATTGCGAAGCTTTGCTAACTCATTTCCATTTAAAGATTTGACCGATTGATTGTCTAATTTATATTCACCTTTTGTGGGACGATCAAGACAGCCTAGGATATTCATGAAGGTTGATTTACCAGAACCCGACGGGCCCATGATAGCGACATAGTCACCCTCATCAATTGTGAGATTGACATCTTTAAGAACGGGAAATACACCTGCAGGTGTATCGTAGTCTTTATAAAGCCCTGCGATTTCGATGACATGACGAGTCATGAATTAGAATACTCTTGGTGGTCGGTTAGGGCCCTGTGCGCTAGAGCCTGACTTTTGATCTCCCATCATGTCACCTGTAATGACAAGATCATTAGGCTTCAATTCTGAACTGATAATTTCAGTAAATTTTCCGTTGGTGATACTTGTTTTCACTCTTACCATTTGCGGCTTGTTATCTTTCAAAATATAAACTTTGCCGCGCGCTAAACCATCATCCTCTGCTTTAGGTTTATCCATCTTTTTATCTTCTTTCTTTAATGCCATCATCGTATCTTCATTTTTAGGGCGATAACGCAATGCTGCATTGGGCACTAACAATACATTGTCATGTTTAGCAAATGTGATATTTACATAAGCTGTCATGCCTGGTAAAAGTTTTTGATCTGGGTTATCCACTGAAATCACGATGTCATAGGTGACGACATTCGCTGTATTGGTTGGATTCAAACGAATTTGTTTAACTACACCCTCAAAATTTGTATTAGGAAATGCATCCACATTAAATTTAGCCACTTGACCTACTTGAATGCGACCAATATCTGCTTCCGCAAAACTCGTATCAATTTGCATCTTAGATAAATCTTGTGCAATTTTAAATAGTGTTGGTGTTTGCAAACTTGCAGCCACTGTTTGACCAACGTCAACCATACGATCCACCACCACACCTGATACAGGCGACTTAATTATTGAGTAACCGTAATTGGTTTGATCGCGCTTGAGTTGTGCTTTCGTGGTGCTTAATTGCGCTTCTGCTGATTTTAAAGCTTGTACGGATTGATCGAGCTCTTGTTTAGATACGTATTCTTTTTCGAATAAGCTTCGCATTCTTGCCTCATTGGCTTTAGCTAATTCTAAAGATGCCTCGTTATCTTTTACATTGCCTAATGACTGGCCAATCTGTGCTTTAAATAACTCATCTTCTAATTCTAAAAGAATCTGGCCTTTTTTAACTTGATCGTTATAGTCTGCGTATATTTTTTTAACACGGCCTGACACTTGTGTACCGACATTCACAAGAATGACCGGATTAATCGTGCCATTCGCTGTCACATTTTGTTCAATGTCGCCCATCGTCACCGGTTGAAGTCGATATAAATCTTCGGGTTTCTTTTTATGTGAAAGCTGATACACATAATAAGCCCCAAATATAAACGCTAAAATTAAAGCGATATTGATTAAATGAGTGGTTAGCTTTTTCATACTTTTTATTGTCTTTTTGCCTCAGGTAATTTCTGAATCATTGCATTATCAAGGACGCCTATCGATTGAGCAAGGGTTGTTCTTGCAATATTCCAATTTAAAACGGATTGGATTTTTTGTTGTTTCGCATTGGCGAGCGCACTTTGTGCATTGAGGGTATCAATAATATTACCGACACCTTCTTTATAACGTCCTAATGCGACACGGGATGATTCTTCCGCACTTGAAACTAAGACATTGGATGCAGCAATAGATTCATTCGCTGTTTTTAAATTCTGATAAGCGGTCCACACATCCAAGGACACTTGGAGCTTTAATTGATCGCGTTGTGAAGCATTCAACTCTGCAGTCGCCTCAGCCGAGCGAATAAGGTATGTTGGTTTGTAACCTCCAAAAAGAGGGATGCTGACATTAAGCCCAATCGCTGAGTTATTTGTAAATGCTGCATTGCTGTCATCAGAATATGTATTCGATAAACTCATTGATACTGTCGGTTTTGAGTCCGCCTTGGCTACTTCGATCTTAGCTAAAGAGGCTTTGAGTTGTGCCTCACTCGCAATGAGATCAGGTCTTTGAGATCTTGCTTGTTCAATGAGAGCTTCAATATCTTGATCAATCATGTCCGGAATCGTATCTAATTTTGCATCGGCAATTTCTAAACGCATGCTCGCAGGCACCCCCATGATATTGGCAAGATTGCCGTAAGCAATTTTTAAAGTGCCTTCATTTGTAATTTTTGTGAGTGTCGCATTCGCAAATGAAGTTTGCGCTTGAAGTTTGTCAGCAGGTGTTGCAACGCCTGCAATATATTTAGCTTCTGCTGATTTAAAACTCTCTTGATAAAGATGCTCTGTTTCAATCGATGCATTTAATATCGCCTTACTTGCATGCACTTGATAAAACGCATTGACTGCGCTTAACAAAACATTTTGTACCGTTGCATTTTGTGTGGCACTTGCCGCTTTTAAAAGTTGATTTGCATTCTCTAACGTGGCATCACGACTTCCAAAATCATATAGAAGATAAGACGCCACAATTTTATTCGTCACATTGGAATAATTCGTTGAGCGTGTTTTATTTTCTGAAGTCGATACCGTGTCCGTGACCGATGGAAAAAATAAAGAGCGCGCGATACCAACTTGTGCCGCTTGTGCCTTAGCAGTCGCATACACCTCTTTTGTTTGAGGGTTATGGCAAAGTGCAGCTTCTGTCACATCCACTAAAGATAAAGGCTTGTCATAGGTTTTAGTGCCACATGCATCAGTCACTGACGGATCCATATAGCCTTCAGGGATAGCCTTAATATTGTCTTCTTTTAAATCCTTATCTGAATACCAAATCGAATCAAGCGCGTAGGCTGGAATAAAAGCGCTTATTAAGAAAAAGGTCAGAAAAAAACGAAAAAAATTCAAATTCGAAAAGCTTTTTAAAAGTTGGGTGATCAAGCGCCTCATATGCATAAAATCTTAACATGGCCATATGACAAATAGACTGGAATTAAGTATATTTAATTCAATAAATGAGGGGTGATTATTTGGCTAAACTTAGATAACGATCTTGTGAAATTAAGCGGTTCACAATGACGTGCAATTCGATACGATTATTAGGGAGTGGTTTTAACTCGCACTTATAAATTTTGCCGGAATCGGGATCTAATACTTTGCCCACTAATTCTTTTTTTGCATTCAATTTAAGCTGCTTAAATACAACCAAGCCAATGATAGGTTTATTTTTGTCTGAACCTACACATGGTTTACACACATCCACTGGATCATCATCGGGACTTGGAAAAACTTCAACAATTTTGCCTTCAAATCCACCCCCTTTTGTCGCACTGATTTGAATAATCGCTTCAGGCATTTCGGTAAAGTCATCCAACATATTCCATTTACCCATAGGCCATTGATCAGCCGCCAAAAGGCTGGTTGAAATAAACATTAAGATTAAGAATAAATATTTTTTCATCATTAAGTTTTAAGCAGTTGCGATTAAAGCACCTAAGCTAATGAGTAAAATACCAAACATTTGTGTCATTTGTATAGTCTCGCCTAGAAAAAAAATCGATGCAAGAGGGACTGTGACGTAGACCAGAGAATTCATGAGCTGGGCTTTAGATAAATCGACTTTAGATAAAATGGCAAGCCATGAGAAAAACGCAATCAGCACAAATAGGATACCCGTCATGATGTTAACGTTGGTGAGAATATTCAATACGTAAAGAAAAATGTGGCTGACTTCATCTAAAGGAATTTCACCTAAGTTGGTCGCACCTTTTTTTAAGAAAATTTGTGTCGCGGTGTCACACAAAATAAAGAGAAGAAATAAAAAGAAGATTTCAAGATTCTCTTTGATTTTTAATTTTTGGAGCATGTGTTTACACTTTACTCATAATAATGACGCCGCTCGTACCACCAAATGCAAACGAGTTCGACATCACATGATTCAATTCTTTGAGTACACGCTTTTGATTCGGCACATAATCTAAATCACATGCGGGATCAGGTTCTTTTAAATTAATGGTGGGTGGCAATTCTTTTTTAACCAATGCCATGAGTGTTGCTGTAATCTCAACCGCACCTGCCGCACCCATTAAGTGACCATGCATAGATTTCGTTGAACTCACAGGAATTTGAGGCGCAAAATTTCCAAATACATTTTTAATTGCGGCCGTTTCTGTCGCGTCATTAAGTAAAGTACCTGTGCCATGCGCATTGATATAACCAATATCATTCGGATTTAATTTGGCATCGGCTAATGCAGCTTTCATCGCACGTGACTGACCTTCGATAGATGGTTGTGTGATGTGATCGCCATCGTTCGTTAAACCATAACCTGTAATTTCGCCATAGATTTTGGCACCTCTCGCTTTAGCCATTTCCATTTCTTCTAAAATGAGTACTGCAGCACCTTCACCTAGAACTAACCCAGTTCGATTGAGTGAAAAAGGTTTACATGAAGTGGTGGGATCGTTTGGATCTTCTTCAGCGAGTGTGCGTAAAGCTTCCCACGCTTTAATCGTGCCGAAAGTTAAAAGCGCTTCGGTGCCACCTGCAAAAGCAGCATCGGTATATCCGTGTTTAATTTGTCGATAGGCTTCCCCTATAGCAACCGCCGAAGATGAACATGCTGTCGTATAAGTAATGTTGGGGCCTTTTAATTTAAAGTGCATCGCAATTTGTGATGCTGCGGCACCATTCATCGCCATCAATACTGTAAAAGGTTTTAAGCGTCTCGCTTTTTGATTAAATAATCGGTCATAGCCTTCTTCAGTAGAACTTGCTCCACCCATACCAGTACCAATAAAAGAACCGACACGATCTAAATCGATATTGTTTAAATCAAGGTTCGCATCTTTTAAAGCTTCACGTGCGGAATATAAAGCGAATTGGCTCACACGATCGAGTAATGCTAATTCTTGTTTTGTGAAATGTTCGGTGCCATCGAATGTGGCTTGTGCTGCTAGTTTTGCATCTAACTGATCAGTGAAATCAGCATCTAAACGTTTGATGCCTGATTGGCCATTGAGTAATGCATTAAAAAAAGACTCTGGTGTATTGCCGACAGGAGATACCACACCCATACCTGTCACCACCACTCTTCTTAATGAAGTAGCGCTCATTTATTTTTATACTTTTTTAGCGAGCAATTGATCAAGAAGGTTCGTCATATCTTGAATGGTTTTTACATCGACCTGATCGTTAGGCACTTTGATACCTAACTTATCTTCTGCTTCAAAAATAATATCGAACGTGTCGAGCGAATCGAGACCTAATTCTTCTAAGGTGCTTTCAGGTTTAATGGTCGCCACATCAATTTCTAATTTTTTTGCAATTGCGTTTGACACCATTTCAAATGAATTCATTTTTTTATCCTTAAAGTCGTTCAGTAGTACTTATTATAAACCTTGAATGGCATAACAAAACTCAGCCATGCGCTTACCAATATCATCTTTTCTTTTATCTAAGGTCACCACATGATAAGTGTCATCGATATACATCGTTTCAA
>JGI24890J29729_1000623_pt1 | contig 20834 bp, 43 predicted proteins | sample FreactcultureFD7_FD_29729 | JGI IMG/M metagenome (IMG submission 29729)
GCAGAATTTGATGTTCCAAATGGAATATTTAAATCATTTCCTGTAAATGTAAATGCTGAAGAAGCTCCCAATGCACCACCATTATTGTACTGAACTTGGGTGTTTGATCCTGCAACTGCACCTACAGCAACCGTATTGTAAGCAATAAACTCAACTATAGAACCTACAGTTGCTCCTACGGCTAATACTACAGAAGTACCGTTTGTTGCCGTATAGTCTGAGGCATTTAATAAAACACCATTCAAAAAGACTTCTATATAACCTACCGTATAAGTTACGGTAAATGTAGTCTGTGATGCTGTAGCAGTAAATGCTGTTCTTGTATAGGATGCTGTTGCAACCGCTGGTGCTTGAGATACCCATGCCGAACCATTAGAAGTTAAGACGTTTCCTGACGTTCCTACCGAAGATAATCCTGTACCGCCACGGTTATACGCAACAACTGCACCATTCCATGTAGCAGAAGTTATTGAACCTGCATAATCAAATGTATTGGTTGACCAAGATACGTTAGATGGTGCCTCATAATGAGCATCCCACGACCCTGCAGCAATTGCATTTGATAGTAAAGTTAATTCAACAAATCCACCTGATTGAATAGTTACAACCGTTGCTGATGAATTGTTTTGTACAACAATCGTTCCTGATGATTGATTATTGTTAAATGTGTAAATAGCACCACTTGGTAAAGTTGTTGCATCAGGCAATTTAAAGGTTTGACCACCAGACCCTGTAACAACATAATTGTAAATGGATGATGCCGTCAGCGTTGTTGTAGTACCTGCCGCAGCCGTGTTTGAATAAGCATCAAAAAATGTGTTATTTGATACATTTCCATTAGCATCTTGAATGACTGATTTACCAGCAGGATAATCACAAAATACAGTTACTGTTCCTGTAAAGGTGACTGCTGACCCTGAATTGCTTGAGGAAAGTATAGTTGTTCTTGTTAGAGTTGTAGAATTGGTTAATGTACCAATACCTACCTCCCAATTTGTTCCGTCATTTGCGGAATAATAGGTTGTATTACCTGTTGTAATAGCAGGTGAAAATGCCTGATATCCAACAGTAGTGGCAGACAAAGTAAAGCTAACTGTTGTGTTAGCCGTACCTGTCTGTTGTATCCGATCAGCTACCTGAAGGGCCATATATATTAACTAAACTGAACTTTGAATGTAAACTGGATACTATCACCAGTATTTAATGCAATACCTGTAAAATCACCTTTTACAAACAAATTACCTGATGTAGAAGCATCAAATAAGCCAGCATTGGTAATTGTTTCATTTACACCTGCTGTTTGAGTTCCTACTACTTGAAATGTATCGTTTGTTGTGGATGTTGTTACTTGTGATACTGTACCTGATGCACGAGGTGTGACCTCTGTAAACAATGTTGTATCTGCTGCAGCCGTAGTACCAGCACCTGTTCCCCATGCCACATATTGAGGAATTGTTCCCCCACTATTTAGACGGTTTGTGATGACAGCACGACCAGTATTTACCAATAAAGTGGCCATGTTATTTCCTTTCTAGGAAGTGTTTAATCTTCCAAATAAATCTTTTAATTGGATTCTTATGCCAATAGTCAATAACACCTAATTCTTCTACCGTTCCGTTTGCACGAGTAATTGTAGCAACTAACTGTATTTCTTTGGCGTTTGATTGAGCTATTTGCATATTAAGAATGGTATTTTACTAATTCCAACACTATTGTGTAAGATGTATTTGTGGTTGTTGCAGCACCACCAATAGTTGTAGCAGTAATAATACCAGTTGGAGTTGTTGCATTGTTAATAATTCCACCAAATGGTTTAGCCTTAATTTCACCACGACCTGTTAATTTCCATAAACTAGCTGGAGTTGCACCTGCCCAATTTAAATCAACTTGAATACCGTCTTGAACGTCAAAGTTAATACGAGTTACACGCACACGATCAGGTATAACTCCCTGACCATCCATTTGACTTAAATTAGCTGGATCAATAATTGTTACTGCCGTTAAATCAGCAGCGTTTAAATATCCATCAATTTTAATGGTGGTATTTTTATAACCATCATTTAATATTTGAACCGTTGGATTAGGGGATGCCATGATTAGTACCCACCTTTAGGTTGTTTAAGTTTTGTATCTTGTTTCTTTGGGGTTACTTTACCTTTGAGAGCTTTTTTTTCAGCACCCATTGGAGCTTTAATACCCATTCCAATATCGTGACCTTCACGTAACTTTTTGTTTGCACCTGCAGCCATCATAATTCCTTTCAATATGTTAGAGAAAAAACCCCCTAGAATTTTTTTATAAACTAGGGGGAATACTTCTCACTTATGAAGTTGATTAAACTCCAGGAGTTCCCCACAATGCACGTGGATCAGCCCATCCAAACGCATAACGCTCGTAAGATTTGGCTTTTGCGTTCATTGTGTCAAAGTCATTATCCATATCAAAGGTAATAGCCTCACGCTCTTGGTGAATCATACCTGTGCCAGAAGGCATCATAGTACGGATAAACCATGCTTTAGTTGATGTCAAGTAATGATTCATCTTGATACCATCTGGCAATGCGTTAGTTGCGTGTAGTACGTTTACAGCGTTTGTACCAGCTTGACCTGATTGATACTGATAAACAGACTTCATAATACGGTTAGCTTCAAACCAATTGCTTGGATGAACAACAATGCTACGTGGCATTAAGTTAATGCGTAAACCACGATCATTTTGAGCCAACATAATTTGGATGATTAAGTTCTCAATAGCAACTTCTGACAAGTTAGCAGCAACAGTCAATAAGTTAGAGAATGTACCACCTGATGTATTAGGATGGGATGCGTTTAATAAAGATACGTTATCGCCACCTGGATATGAAGAACTAAAAGCATTGTTATATACGTTAGTAGCTACGTTCTCTTTGGTTTGACGCATAGAGAAAGCATTTGCTGCGGCACGTCTTTTAGAAACAACTTCATAAAGGTTGTCTTTTAATTCTTCGTGAGTAACGATGTAACCAATACCATATGCTACGTTAGTTAAACGAGTTACGAAACCTTGAACTTCAGAGTCATAAGAAACACCTTGACCTTGAGATTTCTGAGGTGCTAAACCAAAACCTGTCGTTTGAACATACTCTTCATAATTCTTGTCTGAAGTAGCAGTATCAAATAAGTCTGTATACTCAACAGGATGCTCACTATATGAGCGACCCCACCAAGCCTTAACACCAGGCCATAGGGCTTTTGGGTGTGAACCAGTTGTAATAATTCCAGCCATTTTTTATTCTCCTAATTAAACGCCAGCAGACGGTCTATTAAACTCGTGCTGATTGAATATAACCATAAAACGAGCGTAAGCACCAATAGTAGTACCTGGGATTTGCTCGAATCCAACAATCTTCAATGCGGCAGTAGAAGAAGTAGTTGTGCTTGTCAATACAGATGCAGACAACTGATTGGCGTAAGAAGGAGTAGCAACTGTGTAAGATGCGTTCTTATTAGCGTCAGCAGATGTAAATGTAGTTGAGTCACCTTGAATTACATACACTTGGTCTGGGTCATCATTAACCATGACATAGTAATCTGCCGTTTTAGTAGCAGGAACTGAAGTAATAGTTAAGTCAATGTTTGTACCAACTAATGTTGGGCTATTTGGGTTTGCTTGTAATACGCCCATGAGAACACCACGTGGAGTGTCACCAGAAGCACATTTTGCAATTTTGCTTGTACCGTTAGCATCAGAACCAGCAGCAGTCTTTACTACATCACCAATATAATACGCAGAGGTATCAGTTGATGGAATCCAGTAAACACGAACTTGTTGGTTGTTGGTGCCACTAGTACCGTAAATAATCGGACTGAATCCGAAAGGGGTATTAGTATTAGCCATTTGTTTAAATCCTTATAAAATTAAATTTAAGACAGCTTGATTGATATACCAGCATTATATTTGCCATCGTGACCAAGCGAACCGTTAATATTTCCACCAGCGATTGCTTCTTCTATCTTCCTATTTTCTTGTTCGATGGCGTTCATATCTTCCTCGTACCATTCGTTCTTGATTTTCATCAAATAGGCATATAGTGGATCGCCGCCTTCTAATGTTCCTACCTTTAACTTAATTCTGTCAGTCATATCAACATTGGATGGTGCTACACCATTCTCTATCTCTGTCTCATGTTTACTGACAAATTCATAACCGCTTTCCAGAGCCTTTTCTACGTTACCATCATCATTCATCCAACAAAGGTGATGACCAGGTACTTCTACAGTTACTGCCATAGAAAGTTTTGGTGCGCCAAATGAGCTACGTCTTGTCCGTTGGGCTTGTGATCTAACTACTATAGTTTCACGCTCTCCTACAGACCTAATTTGCGCTTCAGAACTTCCCTGCTTATTTTCTCTTGACATTTTTATATCCTAACTATAATTGAATTGTATACGATTTACAACATATTTAAATGTTATTCACCAAAAAAATCACGGATATACTCTTCTCGTGATAATAACTTTTGTTTTTCAAACTTTAAACAGGCAGATTTAGCCTCTGGGGGCAAATCATTAAAAGAATACTTCCCTGTCTTAGAACTTGATTTATTGCCTGTTGTACCCTCTACAGGAGATGGTTTATCTCTGTTTGCATTAGTAAATTTCTCAGGATACATTTTTTTAACCCTTTTAGTAACTTCATCTAGGAATTCACGACCTATTAATGTAGGCTGTCTACGCTTAATAGTTTCACCAATCATATTGGCTTCTTCGGTCAATTCGGTGTCTTTGCCAAACCATTTGTTTTCGTCATTCCATTCTACAAACGATGGGTCAGGCTTATTTGTTTCGACCTTAATCTGTTGAGCTTCTTTGGCACGTTGTTCTTTAAGCTCTTCAATAGCATCATCTACCTCAAGCAACTTATCGCCATCGCCCTGACTTACGGCTTGTTTCTTTTGTTCCCTAAGTTCTGATAAAGCACGTTCATAAGCACGTTTTTCATTATCAGCAGAAAACTTCTTGAATTCCATCATTGTGGATTTCATTTCAGCTACTTCACGCTTTAAGAACTCATTATCCTTACGAAGTAAAGCATTGATTTCTTTACCCTTCTTTACAAAGGTTTCAGCATCTACCCATTTCTCTGTTGGGCCGTCATACTCGTCTTGTGGAACCCATCCTTGGCGTTTAGCCTCGGTAATAGTATCCTGTTCTACCGAATGAGGCTCTACGGTAGTTTCTGTTTGTATTTCAGGTGCTTCTGTAGCTTCTGTAGGGATTGCTGTTGTTTCATCCATTTTCTTTTTCCTTTACTAATACGACATCTAAATCATTTAACACTCGGTATTCAAGTCCGTCATTGGATTGTTTTTTACTGATGATTTGTCCTGCGTAACGACCAAACTTAACATTATCTCCGAGTTGACACCAAGGGTTTTGCTGGTCGGAATAAGCAGTATTCCCAAGCTCGACAACGACTCCTGCGTCTTGACCAAGTTGCTCTTTATCGGCTGTGATGTCAGCGATAATAATGCCGCTTTCAGTTTTTCTTTCAATTTCTTCCACTCGTACTAATACACGATGCCCTGTAGGTTTCCATCCTGAATTGTTCATTACGCCCCCTGTATATCGTCATATTCAAGTTCAAGTATTTGATTGATTGCAAATACCCCACCTAATGCAAATTGATTATCTGCTTCAGATTTGAATTGTTGATTCGACCACGCTTCTTGAGCCTCTAATTTCGCTCGTTTAAGATGACTTCTGAACTCCTGTGTTACTGGATTTGTCATCCATTCCTTCCATTCCGCTTCTATCATTTGTTTCCCTTTCTAAAGACGACATTAACTCAATACTACGAAATATTCCTTCCATATGCGCTTTCTTAGCACCTATTTCAGCTTCAATCATTGCAATAGCGTGTCCGTTCTTAACACCATCTGCTTGTTCTAGTTCTAATACGGCTTTGGCTTGTAACTCGGTAACTTTTGCTTGCATTAATTCTGTTTCGCTCATTAACTTTGCTAATCCTAATTTAAACCTTAACTGATGGTTCATAGAACGTTCATCGTTCTTCATCTTCTCTATTTGCATCTTGACATCAGGTCTAAGAGGTATAGCATTAGGGCCTTTAGGATCAGGTAATATCTGCTCAATATTATTGACCTTTAGCGATTCTAAATATCTCTTCTTAACTTCATACATATTCATATCAGGCCCAGCAATTGCCATAACAGCCTGTGCTTGTGCCTGTTTCTGACTGTCCGATACCACATTAGGGTCGGCAGCAGGTTTAACTAACTTCATGTCTAAAGAATAGTCATCTGGTAGCACAAAGGACAATTCTGACTTGTATTCAAACTCAATTGGATCACTCGGTAAATACAATTGATTGAGTCGGTATAATTTTTGGAACTCTTCTTTCATGGCTCTCCAAGTACGCTTGAAGATACCATTAAATACTTTCATGCCCTGTTCTACAGTATGGCGTGATGTTTCTGCTGGGGTGTTTTGACCAGGAGATACCCCAGTCATAATGTCTGTTGCCCCTGCTATACGTTCACCATAGTTAATCAATAACTGTAATAATTGGAATAGAGTGCCACTTGGCTCACGAATCGGTAATGCCATAATATTGGCACGTAAGTCATCGCCTGTACTGTCTACACGTTTCCATTCGTGAGGCTTAAAGGTATAATCTCCGCCCTTAATCTTAACTCCACGACCTAAGAATCCACCACCTGTGACTGACATAGTGCCTGCATCAATCAGTTGGTTCACAATGGTATTAACAGAGTCATTAAGTGGCCCAAGTAGACTACCAAACCCTAAGTCATAGAATCCACCATCAGGGCTAGTAATAAATCCATACTTGGTAAAATATTGTTCAGGCTTAATACGGATAATATTGTTACTACTACGCTCAATGGAGTCTTCAAAGTAACGTGCAACAATACGGTAAATGATGCCTGTATCACGCCTTAAATAAACAATGTAAGGCTCTTTATAGCCATCTTCATCTAGGTCAATCCAACAATGAATCTCATAGAACTCGTAAGGGGTATCAGGGTCGCCTGTCTGCGCCCTTACTCCTTGGGATTCTTCTTTAGCAGTTCGTAATAAGGTCTGCTGGGGTTGTCCTGCTGGAGCTTCATCTGTTGGCTTACTAAAGATGCCACGTACCTGGCGTTCATGTAATTCATTTGATGACAGAAAAATGCGGTGCGTAACTCTTGGTGAGTCTGCAATTGACTTAGTGAAATAATTGACGATAAAATCATTTGGAAGCACCAGTTCTGATATGTTATGTCCTTTTACAGGATCAAAATATGATTTTTTAACGGCTGTACCTGCAATAGCCTGTACTAATAATGTTTTGTCTTGATTCTCTTCCCACTCTTCATCTTCTTCCATGACTTGATAGGTCATGTGCCGAGATATTCTGTCCCCACGCTTTTGCATCTCTCCATCGTCATCCTTACCATACACCTTACATTGGACTACTTCATTGTTACCGAGTAAGGCAGGATAAGCACGACTATGGTATTGCATTGCTGCAATGGTAATTAAAGGGAATTTGACGTTAGAAGCGTTTGGCCAAGGGAATGTCTTTTTCTCTACAACCTGTAATGCCAACTTAATAGATTTTTCATTTCTCTCTTCCCAATCGGCACGAGAGGTTAAATCCATGTTGACTTCTTCTAATAATCTAGCACCGAGAGCCGACAACTCCTCATCATCCATATTTTGTGCAATATTGGGCGATTTGACTAGATTTTCAATTTTCATTCGGCTTCCTCAGTTTTTAAAAAAAATAACAGATTGTGACATTATAGTCAATGACTATTGAATAATTATTTTAATAGCCTGTATACATCCCTTGTCCCTGCCACAAGTCATCACTAAACTTTTCTTGATATTCTTCATCTTCCATTTCTTCTTGAGATGGTGCATGGACTACTTTGTCCAAGGCAAGCCCTATATACGCTAAGGAGTCTACTTGGTCATCGTGTTGCCCACGTGGGAATACTAGCATTTCATCCACAAGGTTCCCATAATATCCATGTTCTTTATTGAATCTGACACCACCAGACCTCATTCTTGCCTGTAATGGTTTAGCCCGTTGTTCTTTGTCTACTTTGGGAGTAACAGCGTGTAAATTGATGTATTGCGACCTTTTCACCATTTCTGCGTTTAAAAAGGCATCTAACGTATGTTTTATTTGTCCTTTTTCGGCAATAAATAAATTAGGCTTGTACTTAGTCTGTATCCAAAACATATTCTCAATAATCTCAAATCCGTCCCAACGACCTCTACGAATGTCGACTATATGAAGGAGTCCCTCTTGATCGACCCCAGCCACCGATATAACCGTATAGTCACTCTTTGTCTTTTTAGTGATAGCAAAGTCAATGGCAGCGTAATATTCAAGATAATCAGGAGTGTCAGCGTGGATAAAGTCATCCTTGTGAAAGTAAGCGTTTTCTGCATCAATGGGCTTATTAAGGTATTCTTGAGAGTATCCATCGGGGTTTCCTTGATTAATATACGACTGACGTATTTCTAATAGTTTTTCCCTATTGAGTTTTTCTGGCCATAGTATTTCACTAAAATCCTCATTATGGGCAGCAAACCTCTCACTATCCCATAGATTATCTTTTAGTAGTCTTTCTAGGGCAGAATCCATGTGAAGTACCGTACCAACCATTCTGACCTTACAATATTCTGAGCCACAAGGCAAGAGGTCATTAAATAGCCAGTTACGAAACTTTTCCCTACGTTGAGGGTTCATTACCTGTTCAGCACCTTCAGCATCGTCAATAATAATCATATTAGGGCGCTTACCGTTCCATTGGAGTCCACGAACCTCTTGTTCTGATCCCTTACACATAATGCAGAATTGATGCCCATCTTCCATCTGTACAATGATTTCAGACTCAGTATCTTTAACAAACTTAGATACCCTAAATTGGGATTTAAGTTCCTCATTGGTCAGAAGTTCCGCTTTAATATTGGCTAAGAACCTTACTACCTGTCCTTCTGTCTTAGAGACTAATAGAATGAAGTCACGGTCACGAAATAGGGCAGATGCTAAAGTACAGGAGAAAGTAACGGCTGTTGTTTTAGCCGTGCCACGTGGGGCAGCGACTACAACTCTTGAATTGTCATTACAAAACTTAGACCAAAGAACTCTATGGAATTCAGGGATTGCTTTAACGGCATCCATGCGGGGCGCTAAGAATACTCTGACAAATCCTTCAATTAATTCTGCGTCAAGGGGCATTTAAGGTTCTCACGAGCAAAGTTAATGAGTGCTTGCATATCGGTGCGAATACGCCACCCCATGTCAACACGTGCCTGTATCTCTTCTAAATAGTCTTCGTCAATCGCCCGAAGACAGTCCTCTTGAGGAATCTTGTTACCAAATGTCATATAAGAGAGTATACATAATCCCATATAAGAGAACAAGTGTCATTTCTGTATATAAGAGGGTAAAACACTTTCAAATTTGAAAATGATAAAAATTATTAAAATACAAGGTCATTTTTAGATTTGAAAAATACAATAGCCGTCAGAAGGTGGGTTATAAAAATAATTACTTACTTAACTTTCCCCCTACCCCCTACCATTCTAGAATATAGAATGACCTGCTATGAATTAGATAGAATGATATTCCCCCCTATATATATCAATTAGTTAGATAGGTATTATGAGGCTATTGGATAGTTATAGAGAAAGATTAAGGGGCGCTAAGGGATCTACAGTATGTAGTATGCTAGGTAGAATACATACTATTGGTGAGTGTGTGAGGTTAGATTACTTTTTATCTCTCATTGCTTATTTAGTCTTTTATCCTTATATATCCCTCTATATGATCTATCCTCTATAGTCTTTTCTTATATTGATGTCTTAATAGGTTTTAATCTGGATGTTATTTCTCGGCGGCTTCGCAACATACCAATATAGGTATATACATTAGATAGTTAAATACTATTAGTTATATATTTTAATAGGTTAAAACTATAACAGGTTTTTGCAATACTTTATTAGGGTTTTCCAAACGATTTATAAGGGTTTCCCAAACGCTTTATAAGGGTTTTCCCTATTAGGGTTTAAAGTGCTTAAACTTAGGGTTTATACCTATGTAATTGTGTTGTTTTATTTCGTAAACTATATATATGAGATGAGGGTCTCATATTTTAAATAACATTTTTTAGGGGGTTTTATGAAAAACTTTAATTATAAAGACTATTACATCATGTTAGAGAGACAACATAACGGATCTATTCGCGCCGTTGCTAGTAGCGATAATGATAGGTTTGGAGAGGTATTTTACGATTACCCGTTGTCTTATGTAGTAAGCAAAATGAAAAAAGATTGTAATTACCGTATCAATAGCAACATTAAACAGATTTAAACAAAACGAGGGCGAAAGCCCTCAATAAACTAAACGAAAGGCAATACAAAATGCAATATATTGAAACCAAATATTTACGCCCAACCAACACTAAAGGCGGGCGGATTAAAGCTAAAGCAAGTAGCGCATCCGATTCCTTAACGATTCCTTACGATTATTCGCTAGATGTAGAACAAGCGCACGCTAAAGCAGCTATGCAACTGGCTGCAAAATTAGATTGGCACGGTGAATATGCCGCTGGCGGTAATGATAGCGGCTATGTTTTCGCCTTTATTGGTAACTCAAACTTATACGCAACAGGAGAATAAATCATGCAAACACCTAATAAATGGGATTACATCGTCGGCGGCATTGTTTCCGCATCCATTGGCGCATTATTGGCGCTTGTTTATATTTACCGCACAGGGGGATTTTAACCATGGATATTAGACAATATTTAATTGAGCAATACCTAGACTTTAAAAATAACTATCTCAGTATTGCTTTATTTGCTGAACATAGGGGTATGACAGAGGAACAGGGACTAGACTTAATAAACTTAGGTAGAAACTTATTCAATTCTAAAAACATTCATTCATAAAAGGATTTTAAAATGCTTATCGAACTAACCAAAGAACAATTACACGCTTTAGAAATGCTATCTACTATCGGAGATTACTATATCGACGATATAGAGCCGTCAAAACCTCAATATGAGGATGACAAGGAAACCATAACGCAAGCGCAGGATGTTTTACAACAAATTCAACAGCAATTTTTAAAAGGGGTTTAATTATGTCTTTACTTCAAGAAGTCGCAGCGCATGGTTTGGCGTATTGTGAATACAATCAGGCCTTAATCAGTTTACAGAATCTTACTAATGAGCAAAAAATACAGATCGTAAGGGCCTTAATTGAGGATATATGTGCATTTAAATTTGAACACTATGAAGGAGATCTATAATATGATTCATCAAATACATTTTGACAATAAAGACTATTTAATCATTTATTTGAATGAGAATTTTCCTAATTGGGAGATAGATAATTCCGAGGTATCATTGGGGCCTGTAACACGCATCAGGTCCGCCAATACTAGGATAGTTATCTATAACGATCATATATTAAGTATTGATTTAAATTAAGGGGGGTTTTATGAAGTTTAATATTAACGAGGTTATTTTTATAGTAGTTTTAGGTATTACTAGCGTTATTGACACTATTTTTAATGTTTTAACTTTTCTTAGGGGGTAATATGGAACACATCGAAAGAATGAATTACTGGGAACTAGAAAGTTTTACTAATGAAGTTGAAAATAAATTGTATGCTTTAGAGTATAAAAGATTGAAATTACCTGAATTTTTTCCACAGGACGAATCAGAACTAATGTTTAAGCCTTTAGTTAAGACTGATCAGGATTAGATTCTATTTCCTTAAATGTTACCTCAATGCTTTCAGGTTTTGGGGTAACATCTTTAGCATTTAAGGTAATATCTCTTAACTTATCAGCCAATGAGTCAATATTAACTGAAGAAATTTGAGTCGGTCTGTTATTTAATAACTGATTAGCCTTTAGTGTAACATCTGCAATAGTAGCCAAATGATTAGCCCTAACCTTGATTCTAACGTGTCCATGCTCTTTATCAAATATTTCATCTCCGTTTTCTAGTCTATCTTCAAGCTCTGAGTATGTCTTATCTAATATTTTTCGTTGCTTCGCTAATAATTCCTCTTTATGGTTGATAAGCATATCTTCTGCTGCACTTATCCACCAATTTTCATCTTTCCATGAGACCAATGTTACATAGGGTATATCGTGTTTTCTTCCAACTTCTGCCAAATTTCCACAGACTAAATAATCAGAGATTACCTGAAGTCTTTTTTCCTGCGAATAGGTTGAACTAATGTCTTTTGGCATAAATTTTGCTTCCCACTCTTTATAGGTCATTTTTGAGCCTTTAGTCGCCATATAAATCCTCAATTTTTAAGTTTGTCTTATGAGCATGACCCCAAAATGCAATTAAAAGCGCTTCTGCTAAGTTATGATCTTTTTTCTTCATTTTTGGGAGATCAAAGATAATCTCTGAAGCCTTTAGTGAATCCTCTTTAGAACTAATTTTAAGCGTTTTTTTCCATAGTTGAGGGGTAACCATATACGTTGGTATTTCTAACGCCCCTAAGACCCCTCTAATCGAGCCGTAGGTGTCTCCAAATGAGAATACTGAACCTACTCCTTGACCTGGGCGTGAAGCCACCTGTTCAAGATAGCAAAATGAGTCTTTAAAAGGTCGTAAAATACGAGCTAATTCAAAAGTATTGACCTGACGTTTTATAAACCCTGTTTTTGTCTGAGTTGGGATTGTTTCCATTAGCTCAATGTGTGAGCCATCAATAATTGCAATTCCGCCATCAAGTCCAGGGTCAATACCTATAATTAACATTTAAGTCCTTATATTCAATATTGCACCCAGCCAAAGGGTTGATGATTAAATGCTCATTCACTAAAAGCCAATGGTAGGTTTTAGACATCGCTAAATACCATCGTTCTTTTTTAGCATCGTATGACTCTGCACTTTGATCTATTTCCATATGACACCTATAACACAAAAATGCAATATAAGAATCATCGGCTTTTCTGCCCATTCCTTTGCCATGTTCGCTATAATTGGAGTGAGCTGAAACGGTTGTGCCGATAGAACCACATAGAGAACAAGGGGAATCTTTCGCTAATTTTAGTAACTTAGGGTTACGGTAGGGCTTAACTTTAAGATATGAGGTCATACATTAACCTTCATCTTTTCCATTGTCTGCCATACCGATATTTTAACTTTTGCAGCCTCAATTAAGAATCTCATCTTTTCGTCTTCCTGAATAGCATCTCTCATGGCTTCTAAATGTGTAATATATTCAACATTTTTATAGGCCTCACGTTCTTGAGCATTTACAGGTAATTCTTGATGATGGCTCATAATCTGAGCTTTTAAGGATTTACGGAATTCTTCCAAATAGATTCTATTGGCTCGGTTCTGACCTGCCTCACTAGCCGAATTGACTAGAAAATGAAGTGCTTTCTCGATTTCTTGAGTAGTAATCACATTCTCTCCCAATAAAGTGCCAAAATGATCCCTGCCAATATCCCAACTACATACAATATAATCGCTGTCATATACACCCCTTATTTGCAATTCTTACATACTCTTCAAAATTACCGTCCCACCTCTTTTTACCAATATGGCTGACTGATATTTCAGGGTGAACATAGACTTTACCACCCAATGACCGCCACTTATGACAAAATGCTATATCTTCCCCCACTAATTCACCATCAATAACTTTAGTCTCAAACACATGACGTAATTCTTTCTTACCATCCATGTATTTCTCGGAGTTATCCCACATTTTCACAATACAGTTCCTAGACATTCTAAAAAATCCAGCACCTACCGCCCTAGCATTGATTAAAGTATGCTCAAACTCAAATTTAGGCTCAAAGGTTTTGACGTTGTAATGGATATTATCGTTTTTACTAACAACTGCACCACCAATCAGATCAACTTGAGGGCTAATGAGATTTCCAAAGTCTTTTTGTGTCCATGCCTGATCAGCATCAATAAATATTAAATCATCTACTTCAGCCTCATACGCCATTCTAAAGAGTTCGTCTCTAGCTTTCTGTATAAGACTGCACCCAATGACCGATTTTAAGGTCAGTTGAATGTCATTGAGCATACACAATTCCATTGTTTGAAAAATAGATTGCATGAAGTCAACTTCAACCTTCCAATCATAAACAGGAGTTCCAATCATAATATGCCTCATTTAAACCACTCCTTATAATATTTATTACGGTTTTCTTTAATCCAAACCTTAGAATCTTCCGTAAGCTGATGAGTGTCAAAGCCTATCGTCTGGCTACCCACATGATGAATGTAAGCTCGACTAATAAAATGGGTATATCCCAAATTATTCAAGTCTTGGCACATAACATCGTCTGAATACCAATTCAAAGGTGGAAACTGAGCATCTGTAAACGCTTGTTTATTGATATATGCAAATAATGGCGATATAACAGGACTTTGATAGATTTCTCGTGGAATAGGCGACTGAATCGATTGATTTGCTCTAACCGCATCTGACCGAGCAGCCACAAACCCTACTTTGTCGTATTGTGTTTTAATAAACTCAACATCTTCCAGTAATAATTTATAACTTTCAGGTCTAAGGACTATATCGTCATTGGCAATAATAATCTCGTCAAAGATTGTAAATGCCGACTTCATAATTTGATTGTAAACTTCACCAAAATTATTACCCTTAACATGATGTAACAACACATCAGCTTCAGGGCAATATTCAGAGATAGAAGTCATTAAGACATTAACATGACCCTGCTGAGGATCAATCGTGGAAAGAACAATCGGTATCATTTAATGACCACCTTTGAAACTTCCTCTTTGGGCTTCATCCATTCGCCACGTTGCTTCAAAAACTCTTTAGCAAACGCAAATCCAATGGCCGTAATTTGTTCTGTAGGATGGTCTAGGTTCTTGGCTAAGTCAGAGGCTATCATCGCTCCCATGACCTCCATAGCGACTAAATCTGACATCATCGCACCTTCCATAGGGAAGTCTTTTATCTCACTCATGTTGGTATCCTAACTTTTCTTTTAACTCACTAATTTGGTGACGCAAAAAATCAATTAAATTATCACGTTCCTCTAACTTTTTTAATAGACTTACTATTACTTCGTTTTCTTCTTGAATTGTCATTTTCTTCCTCACTATATGCTATAAATTGAACATAAACTCCTTCTCTACTACCTAACTTATACTGCCCTTCTTCTGCATACAACACTTTTACATCTATTTCACTTCTGATCCAATCAATCATCTTTGCTGTCTGTGGCATGAGTAATCGGTTTTTGGCTTTCTTCTCCATATCTAACCTGTAAAATTCTTGCTATTTCATCACCACGCAAATAACTATGGGCGTAGGTAGTTTTAAACATCGTAATTAAGGTCTGAATATCAATGAACTTCATTCTTCATTCTCACTTTTTGTTGGTCTATACGAACATCGTATCTCATCATGCTTCTAGCTATCTGCCACACTTCTAATTCTGTTAAAGGAGGATGACATCTTTCTAAGTTCTCTGCGTGTAAACAAGAGACAATACCTTTATAACTTACACCACGTGAACGAAGCATCCCACCGATACTACATAAATATGCGTTACGAAGTCCAGGCCCCAACTTTTCTGCTACATACTCTAAATTCCTGTTTTCGTTCAGTAAGTTTAACATCCATGATGGAGGTTTGACAATGGGACAGTTTTCAGGCTCAGAACTAGACTCCCATTCATAACGCCCTAGTAATCCCTGACTCGGTGCTGCGACTATGTAGCCTCCATCGCCTCTGGTATCAATTCCTCTGCCAAGTTTACCTGCTGTAGTTCTAAATGACTCATCGTGTTGAAAAATGATATGTCTTCCCCTAGATTGAGTGATTGCCTCGACTGTATCAGGAATCTTTGTATATTTTCTTGTAAGCTCATGTAACGTATCTTCTCCCCCATGTTTTGGATCAATGTCTAATACTGCAATTCCTGATATAGAACCTGTGGCGATTCCTATGTTCGCTTTAGGCCAATGTTTAAACCAAGTGTTAATGGTATCTTTGTCGGTTGTTGCTGATTTAAGTCCATTCATGGTCTGAGGGTGCTTTCCTGCACTATGGCATCCAGACTTCCCACAGGTGCATTGTCCCTTAATCACCGAATGTAGAGGTAGGACAGCCCATCCCCTTTCAGCGTATTGTATTGCTTGTTCTAGTAACATCTAAGCCCTCTTATTGGCAAATGCGATTAATCGTGATTTAACGTAATTCTGAGTTTCTTTGCTTGGTTCTAAAGTATACTCTTTGAGTCCTTTAGGCCATACGCCAAACTTATTGCGATACATATTGGCAGCAAATCCTTTTTTGTAAGGTTTAAAGATTTCTATGTGGAGGAATTCAGAGTAGGTCTTTTGTTTATCTTGAGTGGTAATCTTCCTGTCGACCTCAACAAGTTCACCCTTTTCCGTATTAACGCCAATATTTGTTTTCTTTGCCGTAAAGCCGCATAACGGACACTGGAGCGTCTTAGGAGGTTTAACAAATGCACAAGATGAACAGATGACAGGATCTTCCTTCTTCTTAACTGTTGCTTCTTTCTTTTTCTTTTGTCCATCATCTAACTCCTGTGGTAGTTCATCGGTGACAAATCCATGTTGCTCGGTATTACCTGCGTGATCTAAAATAATCGCATCTACTTTGCTTTCATGGGTGCGTAAGACTCGACCTGCTTGTTGTATATATACCATTAAAGATTTAGTAGGTCGTGCCATAATAAGACAACTTGCTTCAGGATAATCAAAACCTTTGTCTAATATGCCTACATTCATTAATACTCGTATATACCCATCTTTAAAATCTTTTACTTTCTGTTCTCTCTCTGCTTTAGGCATATATGAGTCAATATGTTCAGCCCTTATTCCTTTGGAGCGAAACTCGTGACAGATGCTTTGGCTATGAAGGACATTAACTCCAAATCCTATGGTTGGGCGATTCTCGCCAAGTTTTATCCAAGTATCTACAACATCAGCGATGAGTTTTGGCTTATTAACTCTGGAGAACAACTCCTTTTCATCATAATCGCCACCGATCATCTTCAACCTGGTCAAGTCGGGCTTACTTGGTGCAAAGACTTTGACGGGGACGAGATAACCTTTATTTGTCAAATCAATGGTTGTTGCTCCTACCACTAAGTCAGAATAAAGTTTACCCAAACCTTTAGAAAATGGCGTAGCACTTAGTCCAATAAATACTGCTTCAGGTAATAATTGCATCATTTTCTTATGAACACCATAGGCTACATGACATTCATCAATAATCACTAAATCAGCTTGAGGTATGGCTCGTCTAGCCATTGTCTGTGGGCTACATATTTGATTGATACTGTGTGGCTCATAACGTGGGTGAGATGCCATAATAATACCGTGTGGTATACCCTCATAGTCAAACCTTTTAGAGGTCTGTTCTACGAGTTCTATACGGTCAGCTAAGAATAAACACTTCTTACCTTTTTGATTAGCTAAACGTATCATCTCGGCTGCAACGGTGGTCTTTCCAGCCCCTGTCGCCATTTGTAAGACAACTTTCTTATGCCCACGAGTGATAGATTCTCTAAGATGATTGATACAATCAACTTGATACTGCCTTAAATTATTCTTCATATAACTACTTTAAATCAGGAATTTTAGAATGTCTAATGAAATATTTTTATGTTGTTTTATTGACTAATAGTAAAAATCTATGGCTATAAAAAATTGTTTTTACGCTTCCAATATGGTGATTTAGAGGTGTCATAACAATCCCCTAATATTGGGTCATAAGTAGGGCTACAGGCTTCTATATGTTCTTTTATTCTACGTCTAATGATTGATGGAGTTATAGGCTCTACATAGCACCACTTACCGTTTTCATCTTTTTTTAGATTTTTGTATTTATTTTTTCCCATAGGAGTGGTCTTTTGATAATTTAGTTTAATTTTAGTAACTCTTAGTATTTTTTTGAGGCACTTGGTTAGATTTGGAGACACCTAGCCTCCTAGATGTCCCTTAAACGATCACTCGGTTGAGTTCCTCGCACCCGACAGTCTTACGTTGAATCGGCACTATCTTCGCCACCGACCTGTGTGCTATTACATCAACAATCCCCCAGTAGCACTTGTATTCTAGTCGCTGGTGTTTTTAGCCGTCCAACTAGAACCATACAAACAAAAAACCCTTAAAGGTATCTTGTCTCGAACCCCAACCCTATTTGTTTATAAGGAGGCACAAGACACCTTTAAGGGCTCTAATGCACGGGGTTCGAATCCGTATGAAATAGATTCTAAATCATTTGTTGGAATTTTGCAACTGTTCTTCTAAATGAGTAAAGAAATATTTATATGGCACACGATATTTCTTATGTAAGTACACTTTCCATGTGTCAGGCATACTCTTCTTTCTATTCCAATAAAACAACAGTTGGTGAGAAACACCTAGACATTTGGCAGCACGTTTCATACTCCCATGCCTCTTGACTAAGTAAATGATGGGCTTATAAAAACGCTCACTCATTTCTTAGCCTTAATTGCTGCCACTTTTTTCTTTGATTGTTGTTTTTTAGCAACAGTTTCAAATTCTTTAACAAATGCCTGTAATTCAGGGATAAGTGCCTTTATAGCCTCTACAGAGTTATGGCTAAAATACACAATCTTGTCGCCATCAAATATAGTCAGTTCGCCTAAAATATGTACTTTTGTCTCCCACGACATTTCATATTCTTGAATTTCCCAAGAAACAAAATAATTTTCATCTTTTTGTAAAAATTTCTTATGTTGCATAATTCCTCCTATGAAAATTAAATTTTACTAAAATAATTTACACAATGCAAATATTCTTTGATACAATTATTTTACTTAATTAACAAAGGGGAGAGAAACAATGTATAGGTTATATGATGAAGACTGTTTCATGCGTGTAGTTCAACGCAAAGAAGAGGCAGAACATTTTGTTAAATTTTATGGTTGGACTATGAAATTCTTTCGTCCAGAAAAGAAAGAAAAAGATATACTTAAAAACATGGAGGAAGCACCATTATGAGAAAACTATTTGATGACGAGCTAGATGAGATGAAGAATTCAGTATTGGCAGGGGAATCGCCTAATACTCATTTGGGTAGGGTGCTTTACAAACACGAATACTTGATTTTACAAATGTTTATAGAAGGTAAATCAGGGCAAATATTAGATTTAATTGCAACAATTTGTGAGGCTGAATTAAATCGTATGACTTCGGAAGCTATCTTATGGAGGGAATAGTTGAACTTACTAGGTATTTAAAGTCTTCTCAGTTTAATGGCTTTAAAGACCCATGTACGAGCTGTGACAAGTTCAATATGTGCCGACATGGGTTTGCCTGTAAAGCATTTGTATCGTATGTGAGATCAGGTAAATATAACCCTGATGCACCACGTTACCCTAGTCGATTGATGTATGAAAAACTCCAAAAGGAAGAATTATGACAATATCTGATTTTCCAGGCTCAACAAGGGGCAATGTTCCTGTAGTAAATGTATTAAAAGGTGCTGAAGACTTAGCAATGGTAGTCGTACTTGGTTATCGTAAAGACGGCACAGAATATTTTGCTAGTTCAACAGGAGATGCTCCTGAGTGTGCGTTTATAGCTCATCGTTATATTAAATATTTATTAGAGGAGTCCGAAAGTGATTATTAGACTATGGTGTAAGATTTGGGGCCACAAAGTAGAGTTATTAGATTGTGCAACCGTATCGTGGGTATATTGTAAACGATGTGATGCTTATTTAAAGGTAATGGAGAAATGAAAAAGAAATACACGTTTGGGTGGCATGACCCAAGAAGTTTGTATGGTGAACCTAAAATGTTTAAAGAAGATAAACCTAATAAACCCAATGTGCCTACATGGTTTAGATTGGCGGTTAAAGTATTTTATTGGTTAAAGAAAGCGAGAGAGAAATGAAAGCATTTCCTGTAGGTGATTCAGAAAGAGTGTGGGAAGAGGGCATGGATTTAAGAGATTACTTTGCGGCTCAAGCTATGAAGCACATGGCACTACCGTTAAAAGGCACTAGAGGCGATAGATGTTGGAATATTAACGAGATGGATGAGTTTCCGTATGATGGGTATGCTAATGTTGCATATAAATTTGCCGATGCAATGATGAAAGCGAGAGAAAAATGACTGCAAATGAATTAGCAAATGAATTGCATTTACGAAAAATTTTATTAACAGGTAAAGAACATGAATTAGGCGCTAGAGCCATTTTGTTATACGGACATTCTGCTGATATGTTACGTCAACAACAAGCTGAAATAGAAAAGTTAGGTAGCGAATTAAATAGAATTGTAGAACTTTATACGGATAAAGCTATTGAAAACGAGGCGTTGAAAAAAGCACGTTGTGTTGCCTGTGGATGGAATCCAAATTTAATTGGGAGTGAGAAATGACTGCAAATGAATTAGCTGATGAATTGGTATGGATGGCAAAAAACAGAGGAGATAGTATTTCAAGACAACTTGCAGACATAGTGCGTCAACAACAATCTGAAATAGGAAGGTTAAAACAAATCATTGACGCAAACAATTTAAACCAAAACATTGGACAATTTGTAAAACCAGCCAATGAACCTGTAGCGTGGATGGATGGTGAAGGTGGTTTTTACCACAATGATGATTATAAAGTTTGCAAAGAACACAATATTGCTGATGATTTAGTTCCACTCTATACCCATCCAATGCGTGAGTTAAGCGATGAGGAAATATGGAAATTATGGCAGACGCATCTTAATGATGAAATTACTGTATTTGCAAGAGAATTACTAAAAAAAGCGAGAGAG
>JGI24890J29729_1000624_pt1 | contig 20787 bp, 20 predicted proteins | sample FreactcultureFD7_FD_29729 | JGI IMG/M metagenome (IMG submission 29729)
AACAAGGACAGGGAACGATCGAACAAATCGCCAAAAAACCACTTTCCTCTAACCAATTCTTCCTTCCTTCGACCTCTCTCCCTTCGATCTCGACCTCGATTTCCTGCTTACCCACTCGCTTGGCGGTCCTTCGACAATCTCTTCTCTGTCATCCTCCTCATGAACTCCTCCGACATTTGAGTATGGTACTCTCGTGAATCTTCGACAATCTCGATACCGTAATCGGCACAAACGTCGACTAGTCGCCCAGTGGCCTCGACCAAATCGTGTATGGCGTCGGCGGACTCGACGATGGAGGCGAAATGCGGGATGTAGAGGGATTTGAGATCGACGTACCGACTCGTGTCTTCGAGTGTGACCGCCATATCCCAAATATCATCACTCGACACGTACTCATCGACCCCTACACACACGTGCTGCATGATACCCTCTATCTCCGCTTCGTAATCGATGAAGTACTCGACATTGTAATCTACGAGGGCGATCTGAATCGGGAACGAAGGATGTTGGCGTAGAAGATGACACAAGGGAGCATGGTGCAGGTGCAGAGTGTCGAGCTGAAGTTTGAACGCTACGACTGTCTCGAGCTCACCATCGGCGATGCCATCGGCCTGCCCTTCGTACGCGATGTGGCGCAGGGAGGGGAAATGCGAAGGGTTGAATCCATCGTAGGGCAGCGTCACCTCGTACAGGATGAGGGTATTGACTGAGGGGAGACAGATGTTTGGCTCCGAAATGTCGTGATGCAAACTCATGCACTGTAGATGGAGTATTTTCAGATCTATGACACCCAGCGTTTCGTCAGTGTGTTTTGACTCGCGTATAGGAAAGGGCCGCGTACTCGAACCTGAGAAAGGACTCAAGCAGAAAGAGGTGCTGTGGAGGACCAATCGGTCGAGGCTTCTGCAAGCTCGCGAAAATTCGACGAGCAGCTGTTTCGCATTGACCTCCTGCTCTTCTTCGCCATAATCCGACCCCTTCGTATTACTCCATTCCAAGTGTACTGTTCGAGTCTCATCGAGTGCAAGACTTTCTCGGTGGAGGTTGACCAGCATCTCCAGCGAATTCTCGCCATCTTTTTCTCCGATGTTCACGAAAGTGTACAGAATTGGGTGGACGACGCAATGGATAACCTTTGAGGTCAAGGATAATGCTAGGAGTGTTGAGCGGTCATTCTCTTCAACTGTGCCCCAGAGTGGGGAGATTTGGGGAGCAGTGAGATCGTTGAGAATGTGACGAAGGAGTTCGACGGGGAGTTGAGGGATCATCTTCGAGATCGCGCTCTTTCGAATCGGTAGCCCTTTGGTGTGATCTACTATCTCATGAATCTATCGTCAGCTACGCTCCTCGTAGTGTTCTGCTGAAAGATCGAATTCGAGGGGTGCGTGCGGGAATTGAAACTTTGTCTCGAGAGACCCTGTGTGTCGACTGAGCGAGTGGAGAGGACCCTACCGAGGTGTATCAGCTATGACTAGGCTGTAAAGGTGGCGAGGGACCTGAGAGGAGAGGTGGATGAAGGTGGATTTCAAGACCGTGGGTAAGCCTTGAGGTGGCGCTGTATGTTTGCGAGACTGCTTTCAAGTTACTCTGAGTCGATCAGGTCGCAATTGAGTGTTGTCGGTCGAAGGACGACAATGTAGGAGTAAGAGAGGAGATTTTTGCTCGTTTCTATTCTCTTCGGGTCTTTCGTCTCGTTGGTTGCGTTCGTTGCGTACTGATCGTTTACATCGAAAGAACAAAGACGTTACATTGTGGTAAAGATTCAGAAAAAGCATACTACGCAGAAAGTAAAGGCAAAAGTACGGGTTTCTTCCCAAGTCCTCGTTTCGTCTCTACCTCGCTGAAACGCAGCGCCTGTCTAGCTGTTCTCAACGGACGACGAAAGTGTGATTCGAGTAACTCTCTCTGCTCACACGAACAGAAACCGAAAAGATTGCGAACGAATTCAGCAGATTTCAGAGAAAATCTAGTAGAAGCAAGACGAAAAGAGACAAGCAAGAACAGGTAACAAAAGGAGGGAGGTAAAGGTTACAAGCAAGACTTATTGAGTAGAGAAAAGCAGAGGGGGAGAGAACAGACAGGTAGTAGTTATAGGCAAAATATAGACAGACGAGGGAGACAAAACGAACAAACGATGGAGAACTATACTTCAACCTTGCGTAGACCCGAAGGTTTGATCGCCTTCTTGAGATCGGCCACTCCGCGCTTCGCCAACGCTTCTCGGTATTTCGCATTGACGTATCCGACGAGGTAAGCAATAGTAGCTTTCCTCTTCTCTGCTACCTTTCTCTGTTCCTCCTTGACTCTTCGTTCCTCCTCCGACTCTTCATCCTCGACGATGACCGGCTTGACATCTTCATCCTCATCTTCCTCCTTGAGATTACCCATCATCGATTCGGGAGTGGCCATGATTCGACTCTTCTTGAATCGAGCGTTCGGGTGATCTTCGTCGTCCTCGTCCGAAGAAGCCGAGAGGTCTTCAGTGTCGAGGATGGATCCAGTCTCGGTGTGATCGGTAGAAGTCGAAGCATCGGAAGAGGTCGAAGGAAGGCGCATCTTGTGAACTCGGTGAGTGAGTCGTTCGACACCTCCGGCAGAGACTGGTCGACTCGAAGTAGAGGAGGATGCGGAAGAGGGAGTTGAGGAAAGCGAAGGGTAAAGAGGTCGAGAAGGAGGAGGAGGGGAAGCGAAGTTGGAAACGCTCGAAAGAGTGGGACTTGTCGGTGAATCGGGTGCGTCACTAGAGGAAGATCGACGGGGAGAGAGGGAGATGATGTCACGAATGTGAGGGAGAGTAGGTGCGTTCGAATTTGAAGTTCCGGCGATAGGAGCGAGACGAGGTCCTTCGTGACTGCCGAGAATCGCAGTAGCGAGAGAAGGAAGCGTCGGTCGTTTCGAAGGTGAGCTAGTCGAGGGAACTGGTGGAGAGTAAGTCTTGCCCATCAAGAGAGCCGATGCAGCTTGAGCCATCTCTGCGTCCACCTCCATCGCTTCTTGCTGTTCCTCCATCGGAGCTGCTCGTTGCAAGCGAGCGACGTGTTGATACTGAGTCTGACGGTAATCGTTCGAGATTGTTGGTGCAGCGGCAGGTTTCGAGAGACGAAGGTTCGATTGATCTTGACCGGGGAGAGGAGGGTAGGTGTAAGGAGTAGCGTTGTAGCTGTATGGCAAGCTGGGAGTCTTGCTGGAGAGACCGGGAAGGACAGGGTAAAGGGAAGCTCCGGTGTTGTGTTGAATAGGAGGAAGCGAAGAGATCGAGTGACCGTGATCAGGATGATGCGAGAAGAGGTAAGAATCAGTGTCGAGGTTGGACGATTGAACGGCTGCGGGATCACTGTCGAGCGACTGTCCGAGCGAGAGGAGGAGTTGATTCATTGTGTCGATTTCTTCTGGATCAAAGTTGCCTTCTTGACGACCATAGTCGGATCCGTTCGAAGAGGAGGAATCGTCGGTGGTGCGACCAGGAGTGAGAGCGGGAGGACCAGTCATCTCGGGTGAAAGCAAGAACGACGAGAGTACATCGAGTTGGTTGTGAACTGCCAACAGGAAAAGGTTAATGTCGAATCAAAAGCGAAAAAGAAACGGCGAGAAGAGCTCACCAGAATCGGAATCGTGGAAACGCTTGTTCTTGAGGTCTCCGAGGAACTGACCAGCAGCTTCGTCAAATCCTCGCTTCTTGCCTGCGACGGTGTTTCCAGTGTAAGATCGTCGAGCGCTGCTGTCGCTTTCGAGCTCGGGAGTAGGCGAGTAAGAGTTCTCGGGCGTCGAAAGCGAAGGGGGCGACAGAGCAGGAACACCGCTCGGCGAGGAGATCGACGAGTAGTGAGACTTGTAAGATTGTGCGGGAGAAGGTTGATCCTCGGCTTTGATCGCGGGAAGAGCAGCTGGGGAAGGGTACATGTTCCCGGGGAGAGTAGGGTAGAGAGAAGACTGAGAAGGGGTCGAAGTGAGGCTAGTGGGAGGAAGACTCGAATTCGAAGTGATACTCGAGTTTCGTGGCTGCTGAGGTTGCGAATGTTGTTGGAGAGGGACTTGGGCGTAGTGGGCTTGAGGTTGACCAGGAGCGGAGAACGGGTAGTGGGAGGAGAGTGGGTACACGCTTTGAGGGTTGTAAGGTAGACCTTGAGGAGTCAAACCGTAAGAGTTTTGACCAAGTTGGAGGGGGTAACCGGGAGGAAGGAATCCATTCATTCCAGGTAGCGCGAAGCCTTGACTCGCTGCAGCTTGAGCTTGAGAGTTGAGCTGTTGTTGCACAGCGATGAATTGAGCCAATTGATCGACTCCAGGATTCGAACCCATTTGCTGATGACCCATTTGCGTCTGAGCTTGAGGGAGGAAAGGGTAAGGATAACCGAGAGCAGGGAAGTTGAAAGAGGGGTAAGCGGGATGTTGTTGTTGACCTTGCTGTTGGTGGAGATGATGTTGATGAGGCTGAGGGAGGAATTTCGTGTCTTGTTGAGGAAGGTGAGTTGAAGCGAGACCGAACGTGGGAGGTTGAGGGGAGTGAGAGTGTTTGATCGTGTTGGTAGTAGAAGATGAAGATGTAGCGATGATAGCTTTCGCTTGTTTGTGAGTTGCATGATGTTCTTCGGTATGAATTTTTTCATGTTTCTTGAGATCTTGAGGTCGTTTGAAAGCCTTTGTGCAGATCTATAGACGGGATTATGTGTTAGTTCAGGTGTTTGCGAGTAAGAGGAGAGGGAGAGAGTGAAAGCGACTTGCGTTGCAAACGTGAGGTTTCAAAGCGATGTGAACTCGGCAATGAGAAGTTAAATGATCCCTTTTCGACGCTTTGGCCTGACAACCAGTCCACCTACACTCTAAAGAGAGTGTACCAGCACTCTTACGGCCTAATGAATCATTTTTCAGAGTGTCAGATTTTTGCCAAGGCCGACTTCTGAAAGGAAAGGAAACTAACCGATATGAAGTGAACAGACATGATTGAACAGCTCTTCTGCAGTTGCAAACTGAGTCATACACTCATTCCAGTGACAGATGTTCTCTTCATTCTCCTCCTTCTTTGTCATGACTGTCCAAGATCTCGATTCGATGGAGGGAAGTGGTGGAAAGGGAGGGGATTTCTACACGAGGTGACTTCGATAGGGGGTTTCCGGGTCGACTTCGGTGGTTTCTTCAGGTGTTTATAGAGGTTCAAGGGTGAGTTTGGTGGATGTAGAGTGAGTGGTTCAAGAGCAAAAAGACTGCCTTCAGCCTTGGACTTGGCGGACATCTCTTGGAATTTCGATGTTTCGCAATTTCGCGATTTTTGCGGCTATTTCGCAACTTCGGCCAGTCTCCACTGCCATGCGACCCTCAATGCTCGAGCGCAGATCATTCTACGTGCTCGAAATCAAAATTCCGGAAGATCCCATTGCTCGGACGCATTTTCGAAATTTTCGCAGAACACAGCAGCGCTTGCTTCACCGGCTGCGAGGGCGCTCAAGTCATCGACGACGTCGGGCTACACATTCTCTCGTCCCCCCAGCCAAGGCGAGAAACAAGAGGATGAAGCCAGTCGAAAGGAGAATGCTCGACTCCTCCGTGCGAAGAAATTCTCTTTTCGTCGGTTCTGTCGCAAGAGAATCCAGGGGACCGGGAAGGCGAGCGAGAGACAATCAAAACGTCGAGATCCGACAGTAGGCCTGGAAACCTCACCAGTAGCAACCATCCTCGCTTCTTTGAAGCTCCCGGCGATCGACCAAAGCCATCCTGTACATCTAGCGAGTCGCCTACAACAGATCGAAGGCTCACAAGCATTGCAAGCGTCAATATAACGATGATGGGATGTCGAGAGCTGCGAAAAGAGAGGGACTCGAAGCAAAACAGTGGAGACATTTCGTCGTAAGTTGTTTTCGGGGACAGCACCAGCGATGCAGGGGCGGGATGAAGGAGACGAAAGACCTTGAACCCTCTTAAACCTATACCTGAGCTTGACAGATAGTCGGCTTGACAGCTGAGCGGGTCCAAGTCGCATGAACCTTACCTTTGCGATTTGCGAAACTTTCTTCGCTTCAAGTTGGCGAAAGCTGAAAGGAGTCTCGGGTCGAGTAAATCGCGTATCCATCTTTTAAAGACTTTGTTACATCAAACACTCTGAACGCGAAGTCGGACTGCATGCGAGGAGGAATCTGAAAATTCTTCGCGACAAAAACTTGAATTTGAGATTGGAAAAGTTGGTCCGTCCTTTCCGTATCTCGCTGCACGTCTTCAAGAACAGTACTAGAGGAACGAGCCTACGACACCAGTTGAACTCGAACCCCTTCTCCCCTTTCCCCACTTCGAACCTCGTCACTCCCCCCCTACTCTCTCTTCAAACTTCTCGATGCACTGATGATCCCCGAAGCATCAAGTGATGCTCTTATTCCTCCAACAAACCCTACACCACCACCCACACCTCCCACCGCTAATCTTCAAACCGATTCATTCAACTCTTCATCTTTCCCATTGGATCCAGCGAGTTGGGAACACGTAGAGAAGCTGTGCAGCCAGCTACTGAGTTGCTCAAAGGTTAATGAAGCTGTCTACAAGGTACGTAAAGCCTCACCTCGACTTGGCTGAAAGAAAGGGAGGAGCTGAGAGGTGTTCAGGAAAGCAGGTCCCTCTCCTCGATGCGTTGAGATCGTTCGCTACGTACCTCACACCTGAACTACTGTCCAGACTCGCAAGATCGAAAGGAGCTCAAGCGAGAGCGGCAATCGAACTCGACGAAGTGAGAGGAGGTGCGAATGGAGCTTCAGATGGACGACAAAACGATGGAGTATGGTGGACTAGTACAGGGAGATTACCAGGAGAAGGTGGAGAAACAGAGAAGGCAGAGATAGAGAAAGAGAGGAAGCGAGAAATTTGGAGAAATGCGGCAATGCTGCTGTCGACACCAGAGGACGATGACTCCGAGACCGCCGACGGTCTACGAACACATCAACACGACGTATCGACGATCTCCACTGCTGATCCCGATCAAGACGAAGCATGGCTCGAGGTTGACGCGATGTCGAAAACTCCAGTACTCTCGATTCTCCTAGAAACGAACGAGACGACGATGGCAGCAGTCAACAACAACGAAGCTACGCTGGGAGTTATGTTTGAGGCGGATCGTTATGAGGGCAAGAATCTATTTGGTCGGAGTCAGCATGGTGAGCGACTCACGTACTTCACCTCTTTCCGAAAGATTCGCCAACTCACATGGAACTCCCACTCGAGACAGAACTCGACAAAGAAGATCTAGAGCTTGTCGATCGTCTCGGAGGAAGCTTCCGACTGACAACAACGAAGAAGAATCTGCCCCGTCTCGAACGAATCATCGAATTCCTCGCTTTCTCAGTAGTCACCCTTCTCCTCGAAGCTCAACTCCTCTCCGATCTCTCCTGTCCACGTCCGTTGCCCAACTCGCTGAACCCTTCATCCCCCTTGCTCGAAGCGGCCATCAATCTCGCCGATTTGGAGGCAGAAGAAGCAGGGAACTCTAGTCTGATCAACCTCAAACTTCCCGGTGCTTATGAACCCGACTTCGACGAGGAAGAGCCCGACGACGACTGGGGCTACACAAGGCGTTCGCGCTCGTGGAGGAGCAGCTTCTCGAACAACGGCGTTCTCGCTTGGATGAGATTGGCCAACCACCCTCGAGCTCAACTCCTTTCGCCAGTCAAGTCTGAACGTTCCCTTCGGCGATCCTCTACCATCACTTCCGAACGTCACTCTTCTCGTACTGAACCTCTCGCCGACTCGGCTCCAAATTCCCCCTCTCCTTCTCCCTCAGCGAAACGCGGCAAAGTTGCGAATAAACTTCGAGGGATTCGTGATCAGTTGCGAGGGAAGATCGGACGATCTGACTCAAAATCGATCTCACGGGATGGAAGCGACGACGAAAACGAGGTTCCAGTAAAGCGAGGAGCGAATGTTGGGATGGTAGGACTTCAGATCGCTGGAGTCAATCACAAAGGATCGTGGTCACTTCCTTGGTCGAGTGCCGAGTTCAAAGAGGAGGAGGTACACGTGGAGGAACTGAAGGATAGCGCTTCGACAGCTGGAGCCGAGGTTACGGTCGAAGGTGACAAACCACCTCCGAAACGATTCGAGAAAGTGATCGAAGATCTTTCCAACTTCATCCTTTCGACCTCACCCGACGTCTGCTACCCTCCTCCACATCTCCTTATGAGCCTACGTGAGAAAGAACTGGCGGCTTCTTCAAATTCACCCTCCGTCACTCCACTCCAAATGCCTTCGACACCTCCTTCCCCCTCTCTCAGTACACCTTACGTCCTCGCCGATCTCTACGACACGAATCCTCCCTTCCCAAATACGACTCGCTCCGTATTCCTGAACCCTCGAACTTCGGCTTTACAGCGTGCTCACGCTCTCCCATCCTCTCACAGTCTAGCTCTCAATTTCGCTGGAGGTCAAGAACATGAGCCCGAGAAGCTCATGATGCCAGAGGAACGACGAACTACAAGCACTTCGACTGCGACAAGGATCGCTCTCGATGCGAGAGCCGGACTAGCGAGTCTGATGACTAACAATTCTTCTCTCGGTACGTGCCCTTTCCTACCTAATTTTGTTCTGTCTGCTGAAGCTGACTCCATTTTTGAAAACAGGTGGAACGATTCGTCATCAAGCGTGAGATCCAACTTGTCTTCGAAACTGCCTGCTCTCTGACTAACCGCTCCTCTTCTTCCTCCAGTATGCAATTTCTCGTCCAAACTGTCCTCGCCGATCCTACAATTCGTACATCGTCCTGTGAACCCTATCAGTGGCTCACATTCCACTACTTCGAAGACTCAAAACAAGATCAAGGTGTCGGCGTCGATTCTACTCTGGAAGGTTTCGTTCGTCGAATCATCGGAGATCAGGAAGCCAAATGCAATCACTGCGATCGACCAAACAAAGAGCACACGATCGTTCTACTACATCACAACGAGAAGATCGAAATCTCGGTGTCATCTCTCGAAAGCGTCAATCCTCAACCGGATCTCCACGAATCTGCCCCAAGCTCCTCGAGGATTCTCCAATGGCATACCTGCAATATCTGTCAAGCTATCACCGCCACAACAACCCTCTCCCCTACTTCATCTTCTTACAGTTTCGCCAAATTCCTCGAACTCCTCCTCTACGACTCGAACCTCATTCCGGTACCGGAACTCTGCAAACACGCTGCGAAGGAACGTACAGCTCTCGTTAGATCTTTCTCGCTCGAAAGAAGCGTCGTACAGGTCAAGCGTTCGAGTGTATCGTAAGTTGATATCATTCGCTCGTCGTCTTTGAATTCGACATTCGCTGACTATCTCGTCTCAGGCTGTACGAGCTACGTCTTCCTACTGCGATTGATCCGGATGTTCTTCCGGACAACGGTGACGATCTACAAGCCACCGCTGAAGATTCTCTTGAGATGCTCAGAGACGAAATCGGTGAGCGGCATTTTACCGATGTTTCTCTTCTCGTTCGAATCAACTGATCGATCTCTACTCTCAGACTCTTTCTTTCGAAGCTCGCGTGCTTGCACCAAGAGCCTTCGTCACCGACTCACCACATTTCCACCTTCCCCTCCAGAATCTCCCGAGCGACATCTGGCAATTTCGTCACAAGAACCTTTTGCTGCGACTCCTCAACACGTCCGATCGGATTCTGAACAAACTATCGTCGACATCTCGACTCGTCCTGAGGTACCTTCTATCAGCCAAGTCGTGGAGGAGGACGTACCGACCTCCAGCGAGACTGAACTTCTTCGGAAGCTCGATCAGTTCATCGACAAGGAGGAGAAGGCTTGCAGGGACACCGTCAACGAGCTCGCACCCGGCAAACTCAATCTCGGACGATCAGCATTCGAGGTGAAGGCAAAAGCTCTCAAACGTCGGATGTCGGCGTGGGAATTGAAACACTCGGAAACCCTCAAATCCGTGTCAGAGTCGACCCCTCCTCCATTTGACGAACCCTCCTACTTCTCCGGCACCGTCCTCGCCCTGCCTCTAGCCTCGAGTGTCCTCTTAAGAACCGACGAACTCAGTTCACTTCTGGCGGTCACCCTCAGTACGGACGAATTCAAGGAAGAATGCCAGACAACCTCAGCTGCTTCCTCTCGACGGGTCACCCCTTCGACACCGAACTTTCTCCCGAAATCTCGTCAGTCCTCGGTTCGATTGCCAATTCCCACCTTCGCTGCTTTCGTCGACTCTACCATTCCTCTCGATCCCGACGACCCTTACGCCGACTACTCTTCTCCGACGCACTTTGAAGTAATCGCCAAGCGGAAGAAACCGCCTCGATCGTCAGGCTCGATGTTTCGAAACCTCGTTCGCAAGAAATCAGGAGAGATCAGTTCGCCCTCAACTCCGACTTCCGAACATAGTGGCTTCACTCTCGATTCGAAGAGGAGGACCGTCAAGGATTCAGTCTTGAACGATTTCTTGAAAACGAAGGATCTTCCTCCGACTCTTCCTCGATCAGCTCGAGCGGTCCCATCGATTATATCTGGCATAGCTTCTCGAAGGGAGGCTTCCTCGATAGCTGGACCTTCACTCACGGAGGACGTTCTCGCCCAATTCTCGCTCGAAGTAGGATCTGCCGCTGGCACAATACGATCGAAGATCACTCCGACTTGTTCCACTTCGGGGACGCCTACCGACTCGAGCGCGTCTTCCGTCGTCGACTTTGACAAACAATCAATCAACGAGAACGACAAGCAATCACTCGGCGAGAAGGAGACACCTCACGACGAAGATGAAGAAGATTCACTTGCTCCCCTTGCAGCGGATCTCGGCTCAAATAGCTCTCGTCTACTCGACGGTATCCGATCAGGTTTCGACTCCCTTCGATCCCGAGCTGGAGGAGCCTCGCCACGCTTGAGTGGACCTCTCAGCGAATCATTCGGATCAAGTGAACATGTCAAGCTAAGTAAGTAGAGTTTCCCGATTTCGATTCTGAATATGAATGCTAACGTTTCGCTTACCTGATACAGAGGTCACCGAAGGAGACTCGAAGTATTCGGTAACAGCCTACTTCCCTCGTCGCTTCAAGGATCTTCGTGCGAAATGTGGCCTTACCGAGAGCCTGTGCGTTTCCCTTGAACTCCGAACCCGGATAGAACTAAGAGCTGATTTGATGCCTTGCAATAATGATAGGTTCATTGAGAGTCTCTCTCGTTGTACGGATCTCAACCCCTCCGGAGGGAAATCTTCAGCCGCTTTCTTGATGACTGGCAATCAACGGTTCATGTTGAAAGAGCTCGTAGGTCTTTTTGACTTGCACTATCATCGGGCACTTGTCGCTTACGTGTTTCTTTGATCTCAGGTCACCAAATACGGTTACTCGGAACTGGACTCTCTTTTGACTTTCGCACCTAGACTTCTCGATTATCAAATGCAAGCCGATAGACCGTCTCTTCTCTCGAAGATCTTTGGTATCTACACTATCAAGATTCAAGATCTCAAGACGGGCGAGAAGAAGAAGCGCGATGTCATTGTGATGGACAACCTTTTTCACTCCCAAAGTCAGTTCGTTATCCTCAAACGCAGAAGTATCTTGATCTGACCTTTCCCCACGTACTCAGCTATCTCTCGTCAATTCGATCTCAAAGGTAAGTCTTTCGAGAGATCAAACAAGCCCTGTCGTCGATACTCACGCAGAGCATTTCTAGGTATCGCGAGTCGTGTCGCCAAAGCCAAACCTGGGGAAGAGACGAAAGAAGATGGGACTAGCGGAGTCGCCGGAGAGGGTCCGGAACGCTCAACTGGCTGGGACAGTGACTGGCTCGAGGGTGAGTTGAGTCATCTCGAAATTCCCGATACGAAAGCTGAATCTTTTTCTCGCTTAGGCTCCGTGCGAGATCAGCTACTTCTCTACCCGGTGAGTCTACCACTAAATCAAGCCTTTGTGTCCGCTCGACTGACTCTCTTCGCGCACTGGATAGCATTCTCGCACCCTTCTCCTCGACGCTGTCTCGAACGACGTCGAATTTCTCTCCTCAAACGGCAACATCGACTTCAGTTTGCTCGTCGGTGTCGACGATAAAGCGAATACGCTCGTCGTTGGTCTCATCGATACTCTCGGAGGTGAGTTGTAATCTCGCTCTCTCGATGAGGAATGTACGAACAGCTACTAAGACTAACCCTCAATGCTCCAGTCTTCAATACTCTCAAAGTTCTTGAACACTCAGCCAAGAAAGGTATCAAGATGGCACTCGCATCTGATGCTTCTACTGTCACCGTTTGCCCTCCAAGCGAATACGCGAAGCGATTCCTCTCTTCGATGGAGAGCTACTTCATCGCGTCGCCCGACCGCTGGAGTAAAGCGCCAGGCTCAACGGAAGACTCAGATCCTCGTCTTGCTTGTCCTCTCTAACCCATTATGTTTTCACTCATTCTTTTTTCGATTTCTTCGTCGTTGTTGTACTTCTTCGTCGTATTGCATCCACTCGTTCCCGCTCTCGATCCGCTAGCCCCGGAGAATGGAAGGCAACACGCGAAAGACAACAGTAAATGCAGGTTGCGAAAGAGAAGATACGAGTAAAATCCGTCAGGAGTGCAACTGAAGAACGAGGAAGGAACAGAAAAGGGTATAAGCCAAAAGGTATGATGCAAAACGAAAACGATTAAGGATATCAAGCGGCGAGTGAAGGATCAATAGCTGAGATTCGAGAGTGACATCAGCTCAGAGCTCTCTAAATTCCAACAGTGCGAGAGTAGCAGACATACCTTTGATCCAATCAAGCATGTCGCGCGCAGTGGGTGCAGAGAAAAAGTAGCTGTGCAAGTGATGAAGAGACCGCGTCAGTTGTAGTCGAGAAAAGTCGTAAAGAATGGCATGAGCAGTTTACGAGTTTTGATGAGTGAAGATGGCAAAGGCAAACTTGCGCTATTGGAGCCAGCGAGGAACTTGGTCAGTATCGATGCTAGTGATCACAGTGACGACTGAACTCACGTCGAGCATTTGTTCGATTTCTGGACTTTGTTCGACTCGAACTGTTGAGATATTGATGACGGCTACTTCCTCGATCTCACCCGAGGAAGAGTACAAGTGAAGGTAAGGTCGACGAAGTACAAACCAGAACTTCTTCCACTCGTTACTCGTAGGATCTCGTAAGATTGCGAGAGGTCCTCTTTTTGCATAGGTTTCCCTGTTTCGATCGACGCGCATCAGTTCAATCCTATTTTGTGTTCAGTAGAATGCAGTTGCCTACGATCGAGAAACGAGAGTCGTCGACCCTGCTAGCTTAGGGGAGGAAGAGGGTCCGCTGAGACTAGGTGAAGGCATCGGCGAGGCGAGATCGAGCAAACCAGTCGAAGCGGTCTCTTTTTCAAGCGAGATCTGACAAGCGTTGAACAGTCAGTCTGAGATTCAGTGATAGAGTAGGAGCAAGAAACTCACCTCTTCTCGAGACCCAAACTGTCTTTGCCAGAGTTCAAGGACCTGTCGAAGTCGATCTTCTCTAGGTAGATCCTCAACGGTCGGCAGCGTGACATCGATCGCTGATAGGATAGCTCTTGTCGCTTCGACATCCGCAAGCTTGAGTTTACTGGTCCAGCTCGAGTCGTAATCCCTTACGAGGGTCAGTCCACGAGGTTTCCAACCTGCGAGAGTTTCTTCCCCTCGAACGTAAGTTTCGGAAGTGTCGAGTCGCCATAGGTCTCCAGGCTTGCGGGTCGAGAATGGTGAGAGACGGATCGAGAAGACGCTAGAAATTCGGGACGAGAGTCGAGTCGAAGTGAGCATGTTGAGTAATTTGTTCGGAGGACGAGAGTCGCGGGATGAGACAGTGACAGCGATATCTTGCGAGAAAGTAATTGGACCAGCTACTCCTCCAGCTTCGATGTCGAAGGAGAGGCGAATGAGGGCTCGAGCACCTGATTGAGTGTTGCAATTGAGGTGAGGAGAATCGTGAACGGAGCTGTCCCATGCAGCTGCGAAGGATAGAGTCGAGGTACCATCGGATGCGAACTGAGGTCGTGGGTGGCCCATTCCTCGTAGCTCGGCGTCGGCGGCTGAAGTGGCTGCGTGTATCCTCCCTCGATTGTCGAACATCCTGACGTTTCCCAACGAAACTTTCGAGACTCGTTTCCATTCGAAAGCTCTTCCAGAGTTGTGGGAAAGGTTGAGGACTAGTCGACGTTGTAGTCCTTGGCGGAGGAAGAAGGCACCTCCATCGAGGGGATTTGACGAAACGACCGGTACTGGGACGTATTCTCCCTTTTCGCCAAGTTCTCGAATCTCAATGGCAGCGAGGACGTCGTGCTGTTGCTCCAGGATAAAGTCGTTCTCCGGTCGACGAGTGACATCGTCATTGAGAGGGTCTCCTCCTCGAACTGGCGGCGCATTCAGTTGTTTCGAGCTTGAGGAACCGTCCCGAGCTTCGTCCCATCGTTCAATCTTGTCCAAGTGAGGAAGTCGAGGCCGTGCAAAGAAGTCGATGCGAGCGTGATCGTTCTGGAAGTGGTCAAGGGTCGAAGGTGTAAGGTCGATACGGAAAGTGCGGGCGAGAGTGAGGGAAGAAGGGGAAGACTTGAATAGATCGACCTCTTCGGAGATTGCTGTCTTATCCTGTTTGGGCAGTTCGACATAGAAGAAGGATGATGTTGCGAGCTGGATGTGAGCAGAGGCGAATTCCGATTTCGTCAAACCTTGAACTTGGTCGATCTTGACCTCAACTTCGACACTTCCTCCTTGTATCAGTGACGTCTCACCATTAAGAGTGTTATGCGAAGGGGGAGAAGAGGATAGGATTGCGATGTCGACTCGACAGCTGCCGATGGGGTCGGCAATGTAGGGTGAGGAGATTTGAACTGTCTGAGTCGAAGGTAAGTTTCGTAGGAGAGGAACGAGAGAGACGAGGGAGGATCCGACGAAAGAGAAGCCCCCGGATGTCGAGAAAGGGTCGTAGAAAGGGTCTTCGAGGGAGAAGTGTTGACTGTACTGAGGTTTGTCGATCCACTTGTAAAGGTTGCGCATCGACTCGAGACGTTGTCGAAGTTTGTCGAGACTCCATAGGGCAACGGATTGGTGACGACGGTCGAGCACCTTGATCCCGATGCAAGGCTTGGCGCAAGAAACGAGCGAGGGATCCGTCTCCTCTTCGATATCTTCGAGTCCAGGTAATTGAGCGAGAGCAGATTTCGGTACTGTGTCCTCGATGACGGCGAATTGAAACGATACTCCTTTCTTGAGTTCCCGACTGAGTACGTTTGCCTCCTTCAGTAGTACGGCTTGAGATAGCGCATCTTCTGCCATTCTCACTCTTCTCCGTCTCCTCCATTTCTCAACCACCTTCTTGGCAAGCTCGACAGCTTCTGGAGCGAGAGGAGGATACTCGTCGTCGAAGAAGTCGTCAAACTGAGTACCGGCAGAACCAGGTGTAGATTTGCGAATCTTTTCCAACCTTTTCCTCTGAGTTGCCATTTTCTTCTCCAACTTCTTTAGTTTCTCTTCCATCGCCTTCTTTTCCGACACGACTTGATCGTTGTCCTCGATTGAGATCGAAGGTGGAGTGCTGATCGAAGACGGTAGTCGATCGTGTTGATTGAAGTTGTCGAAACCCTCGATTCCAAACGGTTTCTCGTAAAGATCTGGCAAGTTGGCGAGCGTCATTGTCGAGTCTCCTGCACTGGTCGGATCGGTCGTCCAGGTTCCTCCCGAGTAAGGTCGAGATCCAGCTTCAATCGAAGATCCTTCCTCATCGTCTCCATCCTCAGTGACCGAATCCAAGAAGCTCATTCTACTTTCCGGTCGATCTCCACTAGCTACACTAGTCGCGACCGAAGACGTCCTCGAATGACGAACCTTGAGAATGCTCGAGTAGAGTTGGTTCAAATCGTCGTCTTTAAGGGCGTCCAGATTGACGTCTTTTCCATTGAGTCGAGCGACGACAGCTTCTCTTCGAGCATAAGACCAATCTGCGTTTTCACCTCCGACAGACATGGGCGATTCCGGTCGAGTTCGAGGTGAAGAAGCGGCAGTCTCGTCGTAAGTGTCGAGGAGAGGGGAACGAAGATCGGCTCGAGCTTTGGCGGTCTCTCGTGCTTTACGAACTTCCTCAGGGTGACTGTAAGATGAGAACTACTTCAGTCCGATACCTTGACAGTACAAATGAAGAAGGAAGAAAGCTTACTTGAATCGGAAAACGTGGAAATCACCGAGAATGATTCGGAATCCAGATTTGAGCTCCTTCGGCTACGGCAAGCTCAAGCAAGCACATCAGCCTCGTTGATTACTCAGCACGTGCAGAAAGCTTGGACTGAACGTACTTTTCCAGGAGGTATTCTCAAACCATTCACCATCGTCGTACTTCCTTGACCAGCATGCAGCGTGACGACATCCGTTCCATCCTCTTCACTTGTAACGCACTCGAAGTAGCAATGTTGAGGGAGAATGTTGACACCAGAAAGCTTGATGTCGGCTGGTTCGGAAGAATCAGTGTTTCCGACTGTCGTTCGTCCTTGCTTGACTTGATCTGTCGGCCGAGAAAAATGGAGAACGTCAGTCTCTAGACAGATGAGAGGTTCAACAGCTCGCAACTGACAGATAAGGCATTCAGACATTAAAGGATCTTCGTTGAGATTGACGAGATGAGGCATCTGTACGAATGGAAAAGTTAGCCTCGTCACCCTGCAGAGGAGACGAACTGATCAAGACGTACCTTCTTCGGAGTATGTACACCTAGCAAGTTTTTCTCGATCGTTATTCCCAAACTCTCGAGCGCTTTCTCCCGTTCCTTCTGAACCTCTTTAGTCTTCTCCAATTTCTGTTCCCAAGTTTCCGTCACACTCGCCATCAACTTCTCACTCGTCTCCAACTGTTCCTGTAATTCAGCTTTACTGATCGTCTTGACTTCTCCCGAGGATGTCTTGTATTGAACGAGTTGCTTCTCTGGAGGTAACGAGGTATCCCAGGTCGCTTCACCGGGCAGCGAAGGTGAACCGTTGATGCCCAATCCTCCGAGTGAAGCTGAGGGACCGGACATCCGTTGACGAAGAGTTTGAAGCTCTTCTTTGAGTTCTCGAATGAGTTTCGCATTCGGATCTTCGTTGACAACCGCTTTGTTCTTGATCTTCTTCGCTTGATCGCTGTGAAGACGAATCCCGTATCAGTACGGCCGAATGGAGACCGAGATATGCGATCATCACTCACGCATATCGCAGGGTTGAGAGCGTTTCCTCGTAATCGGCGGGAGAAATAGCTGCGATCATGGCAGTTTTCGAATTACCACCCAGTGAGTCCTTCAGTAGCCAAGTCAAGACCTGGAGGAATGCGGTGATCAAATACTTCAGCTAGGTGCAACAAGGAGAGAAGTTCAGCGAGACAGCAAAACCTACTGAATCACGATAAGGAACCTTCTCCGCTGCCTTCTTCGCATCTTTTCCCCCACCACTCGCCGCCGCAAGTGCAGCAATCACTCTCCCCAAAGTAGTCAAACTCTTATTGATCAGCGCACCTTCCTTCAACCGAGTTCCCGTGGCACCCGTACTGTTCGCTCGTTCACTCCCTGCCAAATCGACCAGACTGATTCGAGAGACTTTTTCGCCAGTCATGTTCGTTGTTGGGTCGTGACGTTTTTGGGTGAGGAGGAGGGTGAAGACGGCGTGGGAACGGGAAGAGGTTTCATTCATGTTTGTTGCTGCTACTGTTCTTGCCTGTGAAGAGAAAGCAACATGTCAGCACGAGAACAAAAGCGTTGATCAGGACTCGATTCACCTTCGTCCCTTCGTCCATGAGATGTTCGATATCGTTGAAATCGACAACCGCACATTTACTCAGATTTTCGACGTAGGGTCCGAGTGTTGGATGCTCTCGAACTTTGAGGTTTCCCTTGTTATTCGGATTCAGGAGATCCCGAACCTCTGCAGAGTATCGCAAGCATGAGTATTGAGCAAAAGGGGGAGAGAAAGCGAGATGAGAAGCGTACTCTCTTGATAGATTTCGGTGTAAGAGACCTGTTCCTCAAGAAAACGCAAATCAGAGACAGCTTGTGAGGTGAACAGCTCGTCGCACTCACCTCGACAGTGAACTTTAGTCCATCTTCTTTCTCCTCCCTCTCCCTGATCCTCTCGAACAAAGCTTCGCAAATCAACGGAATAATTCCTCTATCCGACCCGTATCCCATCATTGAATAAGATTTACCTATGGAGAATAGAGCGGGATAATCAGCATTTCACGACGGAGAAGATCTGAAAAGCGAGTTTCGACAAACCAGATCCAGTTTGACCATCTGTACCAGTGAAGGAGGATGCTACATCAGTAATAATCGATGCGACAGACAAGCATCGTCTCAAACGTACAGGCAAAGATACAAGTATTGAACCCTTGAAACGAATGATCCAACAAATCTTTCCCCAAATCATCGTACAAAGTCTGTTGACTCGCATAAGTCGGTTCATCCTTCGGACACGCAGACCTACGAGACGGGCATTGACTCAGCTACGTCGCGTGGGCTGAATGAAAGAGTGTATCGTACCAATAAGATTTATCAAAAGCGAAAGATTTAGTTTCTTTCTCTACCGCTCTCCCTACAGTCCCGCTGATATTCGCCGCTTCAGGTGGATCGAGGTATGTATTGTTTCCTTCCATTCGAACTAAACCTTTCGCACCTCGAGCGAGCTCTGCAGAAGGAAGGGAGGTCGATCAGTTGTGGGGGAAGATGGAGAGAAGGAAAGGGAAGGTGTACCTCGAGAGTTCAAGGGTCGACATCGGACCTGTTTGAAGCAGCGCAGACATGAAGGATCAGCAGGTGAGCAAGAGAAAGGGAAAGCCAGAGAGTTGACGACAAGAGCGAGCGGGAATTTGGGGTGAAAGCGAAGTGCGAGTACGTACGACTACTTTGATATTACCACCGCCAGACATTCTTGCACTACGGTTTGATCAACAGGTTGCTGCAGGGTTGAGAGTCGAAACGTCGTGTTGAAGTTGGATGAGAGGTGCCGGCAATTCAGCGAGAACCAATGGGCTGAGATTCGCGCCTGCTTGATGAGATTCGGGCTATATGGATGGTGATGGTGCCGTCAAGGTGTCGGATCGAGGGGATAGGGAGAGCGAAAGAAGGCAACAACTTGTCGAAAGTAGTGGAGAGTCGAAGCACTCATCACTCACTCAGTAAGCATTTCGACTGTTCGAGATCTATATACTACGGTATCAATCGATTTACTATGCTCTCTTTGGAATTACTGCAAAAAGTGGAATGTTTGAAGAGAGAAGCGGGTTTAACAATTCCTTTTCCTCCACCTGAGCCCGCTCTTGCTTCGATTCCCACCTAGACCTATTCCACCCTACACTATATAGACAGATAAGATGAGCGACGCAGGATCAAACTACGGTAACGACGAGTTGAGTTTCTCTTCTCTTTCATCTTGATTGATCCCTCTTCAGCGACTGACTATCCCTTGAGCTCCGCACAGCTACGATGAGGGAAACTATGTAAGCTGCCTTTCAGACTGCAAGTGAGGATTCGACTCTAGTGAGGGAAGAAACAAAGTTGAGGAGGAGAATAGAAAAGTACCGGGCAGAAGGAAAGGGACACGACGGGAGCTTTCTCAGAGGGACAGACAAAGTGATGTGTATAATATCGTTGAATGGAGCGAGCACAGGTGGGAATCTGAGTGGTAACGGGGAGACGAAGGTTGGAATTCTCAGAGTAGACTGAGAGGTTCAAGCCTGTCTTGACAAGGTTGTGCGAGGGGAATGTGAGGATCCAAAGGTAGATGCGGCAGTCCTAAAGCAGGCGGCGGATTGTAAAGACTTGGTTTGCTGGGGAGAAGGAGAGAACGTTTAAACACACCCAACTCTTCGTTGCAACCTCCTAAACAAGCTTGACTGACATTCGGGCTCCGTCCTCCCTCACAGGATAACTTTGATCCCTCAGCAGCGGAAGAGTACCTCGAAACAGCGCAACATGAGATTCAAGGAGCCGATCAAGTAGTAGAATCGGGTGGGCAATCGAACGGACAAACTCCGAAAACTGCAAACAAGGAGAGGGTGACGACTCCTTACATGACAAAATATGAGAGGGCAAGGATCTTGGGTACGAGGGCGTTACAAATTTCGTAAGTTTCTCGCTTCTCCTCTCAAACTCCCCTTTTACTTGAGACTGTTGATTGACATTCCCTTCTCCCTCCCTCAACTCGCTTGTTCTACTCGCCTCTGTTCCATCACTCAACGTTCAGTATGAACGCACCAGTGCTCGTCCCACTCGAAGGAGAATCCGACCCTCTAGTTATCGCCCAAAAAGAGTTGTCAGCGAAGAAGATTCCGTTAGTAGTGAGAAGGTTCTTGCCGGATGGAAGTTACGAAGATTGGTTAGTCAGTGAATTGTTGACAGAGTAGGGTAGACAAGGGAGATATAGATTGAGTGAGTTTTTGATTCTACGAAGCTGTTTCTCTCGCGTGCCCTCGAACACATCGGATACTGATGGCCTTTTTTTTCATATAGCTGCAGCTCGAAGGCGTGAAGTAGAGCTCGCTTGTACATTTGGTCATTTTTTTCGAGAGGAGGAACGATCGAAAAGTGGCTGTTTAGCTTTTTCGACTCTCCGTTTCGTATGTAATAACAGAGGGCTTTCATTAGACACGCGGATCTCTCTGATATACAGTGACTGGAGAAGAGGAAAGCGAGCTTGTGAACAGAGGGTAAACATAAGCAGAGGGAAGCTATAATACAGAAAGGAGAGGAGTAGGGATCGCACAAAATCGAGTGTCTATTCACAGGTAGAAAGAGGATGATCACAGAGGCACAACGTTTGCTTCGTCTTCACCATCCGTCACCCTAAGAGTCTCGCAGAACAAACGATAATTGAAGTTCCCATTCCTGTCGACGAA
>JGI24890J29729_1000626_pt1 | contig 20771 bp, 17 predicted proteins | sample FreactcultureFD7_FD_29729 | JGI IMG/M metagenome (IMG submission 29729)
AGCCGCCCGCGGCTGACTGCGAGAGGGGCGGGGNGTGATGTAAGGGGCTGTTTATAAGACACTTCCGATTGTGATTGTTCCGGGCGGACAAACGGAGAAATTGGTGCAACTTAATTAATCATCTGCCGGTCGCAGCGCACCCCGTGACGCCATATCAGCAAGCAACGCAATATCCTCAGGACTTTCCACAGGGCGTCTGCGCCGGTGAGCAGCATAAAGCCTGTCTGCCTCCATCTCCCTTCGTCGCTCTGCCGCTGCACGCTGTCGCTCTGCTGCCTTTTGGCGTTTCTCGGCTTCCGCCCTCGCCCTATCAGCCCTCTCCTTTTCTGCCTGGCGTCTGCGAGCCACCTCTTGCTCTCGCTTCCACTTTCTATATGCTTCCGCCTGGTCTCTGTTCCATTTGTCAAACGTTTTACCTGCAAAATCTGCCACGGATTTAACACCTTTCACTATACCGTCCTTAATGCTATCTTTGGCGTATTTAATCCCGTTTTGGACCGTCTTCGCATTCTCATACGTGTCACTGGCAAAACGCCGCAGCTTCGGCCTTGCTTGATCGCGCCATCCCTCGACGCTTTCTTCCAGATCATTCACAAACTGGCCCACACCCGCGCGGGCCTTTGCCAGGTCGTCATACAATTTTCTGCGCCTTTCGTAGAGTGGGTCGTGGGTCCGATGGTTTCGAAGATACTCGTTTTTTAGAAGATAGTCTACCCGGTGTTTAACGCCTTCAGCCCCAGGGAAATTTTCGTGGTTAATTACATCCTGTACGGCGCGATGGCGTGCGTTCGCCCTGTCTTCAAGCGTTCGCAGTGAGCCGTGGACGATGCGCCGTGCGTGTTCACCAACGTTAGGTCTGTTAACCCGCCGATTGGCCTCCCTTCGCACCGCTTCGTGACGTTCGTTGGTCGAAGTGCGGCTTTCGCTGTTCAACCGGCGGTCAATCTGGCGCCTGATAAGATCCGAGTCTGGAAACTCTTCCCCGTTCACAGCAGCCTGGGCAGCTCGATGCTGTGCGTTCTCCTCGTTCTCGCGAGCCTGGATTGCATTCTCTGCAATTCGCCGAACGTGTGGTCGGAGGTGCATCGGGTTAATGGCCGCACGGCGCGCTGCCGCGTGACGCTGTGCATTGGAGGAACGCGCGCCACCTCGCAGCTTCTTTTTGCATGGGCGCTTGGCCTGTGCCTTCTTTTTCGTGGTCATTTGTGGATACACGCGGAAAAGATATGGGTTCAAATTGTTACCAAAATGTACAAACAAATTTAACGACGCATCGCGCGCAGGCGTGCCATGTGTGCCTTGGCCGCCGCCGACCCCTTGCGCAACGTCGGGTGGGCGTGACCACGACGACGCGGCTTCTTCGCCTTATACTCCTCATCGCTCTCACTGTCGAACGGGTCGTGGCGGCGGCGACCGTAGCCTACAGCCGATGCATACGGCGCAATCTCAGGGGCGATCGACTTTGCTGCATTGACAGCCTGGTGCGACCAACTGTTAGGATCGGACTGCTCGCGCTTCACGCTGTTTACAAAGGTGGGGAGGTCCTTCGTGTCCTGCTGGACGTGCCACGCCCAGTCCTTGGCCTTCTGGCCAACGCCGAGCGGGTCCCAATTAAAGCCACCGCGAAGCTTGTGGTGCGCCTTCTTGTGGTGACTCTTGGGGCGTGTAGAGTGACGCTTGCGGTGAGCGGGCATTTTAAACAGATTTTCACCAAGGAAGTTATAACTTACCGACGAGTCCGCGAACGCGAACGCGACTTACCACCCCTTTTACCAAACCCATCGAGTTCACCATACTGCCCCAATCGCCCGCGAGCTGCGCCGCCGTTGAGAGAATTCTTTAGCTTTTGGAGCAATGACTCGTAAGAAGGTGGGTGATTTCCCTCCCAGTTTCGCGTTGAATACTTCGACTCTGGAAAAAACGGGTCAATCACCTGCCTCTGAAACTCCTCACCAGACGAGACATTATGCGCGATGCCCAGAAGAAGCCTGGCAACTGGCTCATTGCGCGCGTTAATGTTGTGTGAGGTGGTTGCCCCAAGGCGTTGCTTGAGATACTCCTTAACAAACTCCGGACTGACTGGAGGTTCGGGGGCAGGACGAGGAGGTCGTCCACGCCTCGAAGGGGCGCGAGGGGGTGGCAGATCCACAGCGGCGTTTGAACGGTCAGCAGCCGCGGCACGGGTAGCAGCGGCAGCGGTGGCAAAGGGGTTGCGGTTCGCTGGGGATCGCGCCGCGGCTGGCGGTGAAGCAGCTTGTGCCTGACGCCCAGTCGTATTCGCCGCGATATTTGCAGCCATGCTCTGCCGCTCGAGCGCTCCTTGATCAACAGCCTCTTCAGCGTCTCCTTCGTCTCCCTCGTTAGCATTGCCCTCATCACCATGGTCTGCATCTGCTTCGTGGTTCTGGTCAAATAGACGCGCTGCTGCTTGCTGGGTGCTATCCAGCGCAGAGGCGGCAGCACCCATCGCAAAATTGTACATATTTCCAAGCGTGCCACTTACACCCTCAAGAAGAGCTGCACTGCCGCGGCCCAAGTGCGCAGCCCCGCGTCGAAGGTCTAGGCGGTTGTTGAAATTCGTACCCGTCTGATCAGACAGTGGCGTCCGACCAACGGTGCTTCCCACAACATTCCGTATGACACCGCGAGCAGCGCGGGCGGCATGCTCCGCGGCATCGACAAACACGTTGTTCTCCCAATCAAAGAAACTTCCATCCCCTTCGCCATAATCAACAACATAAGGATCCACCCGAGACATAGAATCAAGCCAGCTCTCCTGTTCCTCCTCTTCAGGAGCTTCCGCTGACTGGCCAGGCCCCGCAGGTCCCGGAGGTCCCGGAGTATATGCAGGCATTGCAGGGCTTGAAGAAGGACCAGGGCCGCCGCTGGGAGGCGCGCCTGGCATACCCGTCGAAGAAGGGTTGAACGAAGAAGGCACACCACGCGCCGGGCCTGCAAACACGCGCAGGCCCTTCATCGCACTTTGGAGACTGCTCAGTGCCGCCTTGATTTCGGGATTGATACCCGTATTCAGAAGATCGGCAATCTGCTCAAGAATCTTAGAACGAGACTCTTCGTCAATCGAAGACGACTGGACAGTCTGGATGTGCTCAACGTCGTCCATAAGCTTCTTGGTCCACTTTCCAGGATCTGCGTCATTGCGCTCACCCTCAAGACTGTTGAGGTCCCCAAGAATTTCCTCAGCGATATTCGCATCCTCCGCACCCGTAAACGTAGCCTGGGTCGTCGAAGACTCCTCGGTTCCGCGGAACGTCGTCTTGGCCTGCTCGCCAATCTTGCGCGACATCATCTGGCGCATGACACGGTCGTCCTCAGCCGTCACCCAGCCAGCGCCACTGTGCCACAGACCGCTCTGTAGGTGTGTAGGCATTCCACCACGGCCATAATGCGCGACATCGTTCTGAGCTCCGTGGTAGCCGTAATCAAGCTTTGCAGCCAGCTGGCGAACCGGCTCGACGTAGCCGAACGTAACACGCTCCGTCACGGCCGGACTCTTGCCAAGATTTCGTGCGTTCGCGATTGCGATGTGCTGCGCAACACGTCGCTCCCCCCTGGTGTCATACTGGCTCTGAATCTGCTGACACTGCTGACGTGCAAGCTCACGCAGCGTTCCATGGAAATCCGTATGCAACGCCATTTTTTGCCGTACGTTTAGAAGTGCAACTTAAAGCATATGATCAATTCTTCCGGCCAGTGACTTTGCGAGCTTTTCCACAAAGCCGCTATACTTGTCGTCGCTCTTCACCCTACGCTCCGTCGCATACGGATTCTTGTTGTGGTACGGATTCGTAAAGTGGGCGTGAGGCTCACGCCGCAGCCGACGCATGAGCATCTTCTGTTCGGTCTCCTTCTTTCCAGAGTGAATGGCCTCCACGTCGCCAAAGTACTTTCCACGCTTGCGCATCTTTTGTGTGCTCTTGGACCGCGTAACGCCACCCAGCGTAACACCCGCCTTGGACGGCCACGGCAACGAGCGTGAGTGCGAAAAGGCGGCCTCGCGCAAATCCTTACCGCGCTTCTCCTGGGCAAAGCCCATCTTAGACAGCTGCTTTAGACGAGCACCAACCTGACCCGAAGAAGCCACCGCCTTCATCTGACGCTTCAGCGACCTGCGCAGCGAGCCTGCATGCTTGTAGTTTTGCGGCGTCTCCTCCTTGCCGCCCAATCCAGCGCCTGTGAGCGTGTGCACAGCGTCACGAAACGGAATACCACGACGCTTGGGTGGCACGGAAACGTCCGAGATCCGCTGCCCCTCAAGACCCTGGGGATGGGAAATATAGTACTTTGAAGCGTCAGCAAAGTGCTTGCTCACTGCATTCTTCATCACGCTTGCTCCAGCCGGCAGCCTTCGCGGATCCATCTCACTTGATTTTTGACTGTTTAAGCAGATAATATACCCGCCTTGGGGTTTCTTTCAATCAACCGTCAAGTGTGCCCGGTTTTCACAGACGCCATGCGCGATCCCCACCCGCTGCTGGGTGCCTACAGCAAGGACATTTGGACGGGACCCGAGTTTCACCACGTGTTTCCAGCCGGACCCCAGAAGAGTGTTGAGAGGCGCGCGCCCGCTGTTCGCGTCGCACCCAAGAGCGTGCGCCCTGTTCGGGAGCATTTCCTACCCAGCTACGCTCAGCGAGGGCTGATGCCGCTGCTGCAGGAGAAGCGCAAGCTGTACAAGTTTTCCGAGAACGAGGCGGTTGATTCGACGGGGCCGCATGGCACCCACCTCGACAACGACGTGCGGAAAGTGAAGAAGGTGAAGGCGGGGTCCAAGGAGGGAAAGCGAAGCGGGATCCCCATTCTTTAGTTTGGATTTCTTTTAAACATTTGTTGACACGACGCTTGGGGATTGAACCGCAATGCAAAATACGTATAGTAAAGGGGATTGTATAAAGAGCTAAACTCCACAATCCTAAATTCACGCCGCGTCTAGTAGTGCGGGCGCTTCTTGGCACCACCCATACTGCCACCCATACCACCCAGACCCGACGACGAGGAAGAAGTGCCAATCATAGCACCACCCTTATCCTTGTGCAGCTTCGCGGCAAAGTTCATGAACGATCCCGAGCTCAGCTTACCCTTCGAGCCACCCACGAAGCGCGCCAGGTGCGCGGACGTCGTGCCCTTCGACGCGCGGGCCTCCTCAACGTCCGTGTTGTTGAGAATGGTCTTGCGGATGGCCGACTGGCCGCGCACCGTCTCAAAGAAACCCGATGAAATGGCCATCAGGGTGATGGTGACACCCGAGCCGTTCGTCGAGTTGGCCGACGACGCAAAGTAGCCCGACGCAAGGTCCAGCGTAAGGGCCAGCTGGATAGAGTAGTTACCAAGGCAGCCCGGCGCCAGGCCCGGCGACAGAGAGATGTCCGTGCCCATGCGCAGCAGAAGCGGGCCACCCGTGAGCTGCACGCTCTTGCCGCCACCCTTGCCGAACTGGAACGTGTAGGGAGCAGAGGCGGTCGGCTGCTTTGCCACGATCGGGAAATACGTACCACCCGAATTACCCGCACCAAAAGGTCCAACTGCAACCTTTGCCAGCGGGGGCGTGCTCTGCGTAGGTGCGGTTGCATGGCCGCGCCACTGGGCCCAGTCCATCTCGAGGCCAGCGGCGACGGACGAATTATAGAGATTCTCCTGGCTAAAGTTGGAGCACAGGTTAGAAAAGTTATCAAACGTAACACCCACGCGCTTGATCGGGACGTAGGTCTCGTTCTGCGTCTGGCCGCGGACCTGCGGCTTCACAAACACCATGATCATGTCCGGAATCGAGGAAAGGGTGATGGTCTGCGTCTGCACGATGCCGCTGCTGTCCACGGACGCCTGCTGGGTGTAGTAGCGAGGGAACTCGTGGTAGGGCACGCTCGAGCACAGCGGCAGGTCAACATCCACACCCGGCGTCAGGAAAGACACGAGCAGCTGCGGGTTTGCAAACGCGTTATTGCCCGTGTTGGTTGCACCACTCGACGGGCGGCCCAGCGTCACGCCCGAAAAGAGGGTCGAGAAGCCAGAGGCGCGGATCAGGTTGCCAATCGGGTTGTACGGCGTCTGGATATTATCGAACCAGTACGGCGTGAGAATATTGGTTGACCCCGCCACCTGCCCGGGATATACGGTAGGAGCTCCCGGCGTCAGCGCGTTCGAGCTCGGCGTTGACTGAAGGTTCATCGTAAAGGCCATGTTCGTGCAGCCATAAAGACCCACCTCGGAAAACTCATGCGCGTCATTCCAGATAAACGGCGACATGACGAGCGGCTCCGTCACCGTGAACTTGAAGCAGATGCGCATCGGCAGCTTGGCGTCCATGCCGCCGCACCAAACCGGCATGCCGTTGAGGTACTGCGTCCACGCCGTGCCAGCCGTGGGATCCGTGTACGGGACCTGCGGCTGGTACGAGACGCCCGGCGTCACGTTCGTGTAGCCAACAGACTGGAAACCAGTGCCCGTAATCTCCTCACCCGACTGGTCGACGAACGTGATCGGCCACGAGCCGTTCGGGATCTGGCCCATGAAGGCAGACTCGTACGCGCTGAAGTTGCCGTTCAGGGCGTTCAGGTCGTCGATGCTCCAAGCGTACTTGTCATACTTGGACGGCGTCGTGCGCTGCTGCTGGTTGCGCTGCGTCTCCGTCAGCAGGATCTGCTCGCGCAGCGTGTCGCCGTTCGTTGTCACGACGCAGTCGTTGATCGATGCCGTCATATTCGTGCACAGGCTCTGCAGAGGGAACATGGGCAGCGCAAAGTCGCGACCCGGGCGGACCTGCTGGTAGGTGCATCCGGTCTGCCACGAGGCGGGCACAGCAGGAGGGCCCGCAGATCCCGGCGTAGCAGCCGTGAGATTAGACATCGTGTAGCCAATAGTCTGCTGATTGCTGTTCAGAACGACATCACCGGCCCAGTAAGCGTCCATCTGCACGTAGACGGTCGACTGCCACATCACCTTGCGGTCCACAAAAACGTTCAGCGACGGCACGAGCACCTGGTACGTGTGCTGCGACGTGGTGGCGGAAACGGCCTGGAACGGCGAGACCGTCACGGCCAGCGCGCCCTTCTGCACGGCATAGGCCGGCGCATCCTGCACGATGCGCGGGTCATAGACCGCGATCTTCTCGATGGCCGACATGTTTCCGGAGTCTTAAGTCGTGTGATGAGGTATACACTACTTTGAAGGATAGAACGATTGTGTGCACCTTTTTTCAAAGTTACGTTTTTTGCAAGAAGGACAGACAAACCGGTTATGCTCCGCCACCTTTCCCCACCCCGCCGCTTCTCCAATCCAATGTTTTACTCCCTACACCGCCGTCACCGCCTTCTTCTTCGGCCGGAAGAGGAACTTGATTGAAGCATAGCCCCCGTTTCCGTTGAGCAGGACCGGGATCAGGTCGCCCGTGATGCGGTGGCGCCAAAAGACACTAAAGTCAATCTGGGTCATCTGGCGGTTCGACAGCGACGAAAACCTGTACTCTCCCGAAGGGCTGTAGTAGATGAGTCCGCGGTACCCGAAGCAGCTCGTCTGCGCCACCGCAAAGTCCGTTATGATCGGCTTCCGCTGCGCGCTCGAGTCCGCAATCACGAATCCACCCGCGCTCTTTGACAGGTCCAGCGGGTTGCCCTCCATCTCGGAAATGACCGGGATGCTCTCCGTCGTGACGGCGATCGCCGTGATGGGGCACCAGGACGTGGCCGTCGACGGATACACCTGCTCGTACATGTAAAAGGACGGCTCCGTTGAAAAGACGCGCAGGCCAACATCCGAGTAATTCTGTGGCAGCGTGTTGATGGTCGTGGACCGGTCCGGGAATGCAGCGATTGTGCCATTCGAAGACAAAATCTTCTCCGATGGGAAATCCGAAACCCACTCGTACACGACCGGCGGCACCGTCAGGCTGCCCGGATAGGACGGTGAGTTGAAGATGGTCGAATAGGCCACGGGCCGCGCCGCGATGCACGGAAAGTTGTCGATCAAAGACTTGAAGTTTGTGTCGCTCAGGAAGAAGAGGTTCTCGTCCGACGACGTGAAGGCGTTCTTGCCGTTCCACGGAACGTAAACGATATTTCCGAGCGTCCGTGGCACAGTCTCCTGCGTCGGGTCCAGCGGCAGCGTCGGCCACGTCTGATAGTTGACCGAGTAGCCGTCGACGGCAAACTGGGCCAGCGAGTCGATGCCGCCCGCGAAAAGCTGCTTCGTGTTGACGGCCGCTGACACCTTGTTCGAGTCGCGGAAGCGGCCCGCCGACGAGTACGTGTCCGTGTGCATCGTGAACAGGTTGGACACGCCATTGTACGTAAAGTAGCTTGCGGACGACGTAAGGAAAAACTGACAATGGGCAGTCTGTATCGTGTACACCATCGGCTTGACCTGCACAAGCTCAAAGTTTCCATCGTAGGTCTCTGGGGAGGTGCTAATATCAATGGGCGTGGGAGTCGTACCCACGATGTTCCGAAGAGCTAGGATGGTTGAACCGGCCGTACCCGGATCAACGTTTGCAAGACCAACGATGAGACGAACCGGGTTGGGTGTCGGCCCTCCGTACGTATAAGAACCGGTAAACAAGTTTGTGCCGTCGAACACCTGAGTGTCATAATATGTACCCGTCTCCTTTTCGACGCCGTTGATGTACACAGCGTACGTCGAAGTTGTGACGAACTCGTATTCCACAAGGTCACCAAGTGCGCACTCAAGAACGGTACCCGAGTCGTAAACCCGAAATACAAGAGGAAGGCCCGTTAGAAAATTGCCTTCAAAATTTCCACCACCCATATTACCGTTCGTTGCTGTTTTGCACTGAAACGTAAACGTATTTCCATTAGGATCATCGNTGCAGATCATCTGGAGGCGGATGGGGAGGCTAGTAGGAGGCGTGACTGCGCTAAAGCTGAAATTGCCCGCTNNCTGGACGACGTCCGTGTACCTGGCACCGAGCTGATGCGAAGGCAACTGGGCCACCAGCCATCCAGCGTCGGGTGCGGGTGTCCCAACAACCACGTTTGCATACGTCACGACGGGAACAGCGGGATCCCTGTAGTAGCGCCCCGCCACGTAGTCAGCCCCGGCAATCGGGAGAACGGAGGGGGCCTGAAGAGAAGACCACTGCGTAAGCTCAGTACTCGGAAGCGCACCAACGGTCGAAGTTGCCGCAGTGAGGTTATAAGCCGCTCCGTTATACGTGACCGTCGTGATGGGAAACTGCGAGGACTGGAGAGTATACACCTTCTGCGAATCCCAATTTGAAAAGGCGTTCGGACCCACGTGAAACCACGACGCAGTGTCAATGGAAGGCGGGGTTGCGCTGTTTACAATTACCGTCTTTGCGACATAGGCCTGTCCGCGGTAGACGGTGGGAAAGAGGGGCACAAACGAGCCCGTTGCAGCTGACGCGGAGTTCCACTCGTACAGTGTAGCACCTGGAATCTGCTGCGTCTGGCTGCATGCCACCAGCTGCCTCTGCAGGCAGTAACCAGACATGGGCACGTTCGCATCATACCATCCAGGTGAAAGCGTCCCGGCACTTGTTTGGGACGCATTTACAATGGGCGGCTGGGAGGAGAAAACGCCCGTTCCCGTCGTGTAAAAGTAGCCCACGGTCGGATTCAAAAAGGATGCCACTCCGCCGCTTGACACTGCGGCCTGTGAAAGAGTTACCTGATAATAACCATCCACGGGAGCCGATGAGACGGACACGACCGTCGTGTAGTAGAGCGCCGTGGACGTGGGACCCGTGACGATCATACCAGGGGTGGGTGGAGGATTGGACACATTGATACTTGACTCGGGGAGGTAAAGGATGGTGCCCGATGCAATCGTGTTGTTGACGACACTAAAAGGGGTCTGCGAAACTGCAACATAATAGTATGTTACGATGGATGGGTCCTCATACGTCGTATTAGGATTCCAAAAGCCAGTAAAAGTGAACGGGGTGACAACACCATTTCGGCCACTTCCAAAGTAGGCGTCCGCCCCCGTAAAGTCAGAGTCCGTGTACAGCACATTCTCAATCGCCGGGTTCACGACCTTCTCGAGCACGTGGTCCATCGTGTAGGCGCTGTAGTAATTGCTTGAAGAGCTCACGCCATAATCCTGCTTCTTGAGTGGCGCGCCCGGATACGACGCAAGCTCATCCTCCGGAACCCAATACAAAGACTTGAAGCACGTAAGGGTGAAGGACACCTCCGGGCCCACCTTGAAGGCGTTCGGGAACGTCATGTAGTTGGAAGGGCTGAAGCGTCCACACACCGCAAAGGCGCGCGTTGGGGCGCCAAGGAAGTTGGCCGTCGCCAGGGCGCCAATCGTTGCCGGATTGGGCGAGGGGAGAAAAAGGCCCGCCGGCTTGTCGTACTTGGCACCATCACCCGAAAAGTCAATAAAGACGTCGGACGTACTGTTGTTTACCAAGACGAACTGCGGCCGCACGATGGCCGAATTACTGCCGCTGGTTGCATAAAAGGGATCAATGATGCGCACCTCCATGGAATTTTGCTGGAGGATGAGGTTCCAAAGGGCGAGAAACATGGAAATGCTGTATTCACCCGGCGGCGGAAACGGCATCACGTTTGAGTAAGCTACACCCGCTGTGTCTGCAAAGCTCAAAACGCCATTTGAGGACGTGCACGGAACAGGCGTAAGGGCCGGAACCGTCATAAGACCCATCTCGGGAGCCGGACGGGCCGTGTAGTCCATGCGGTAGCCAACCTTATAGTCCAAAAGGTCCGGGTCGCACTGGCCAATCGCCGCGCGAGGCTGAAAGATGGGCAGCGTCGTCGTGTCCACCGCGAGGCGGAGAATAGACATCTCATAGCCCTCGGGGTGGTTGATGATGGCCTTGTCGCGCTGGTCGCGGTACTGGGCGGGTCGGCCCGCGCCGCCAATCGGGTCATCGCGCGTGTTGATCACCGTCGCGTTGTACAGGATGGAGTCGTCCACATAGTCGATCTGGCTGCTCGACGTCACGTCGTTTGCAGTCTGGTCACCCGGGCCGCCATACTGTGCAAGCACCTGGTTGTCGCCGCCGCCACGCATGCGCTTCATGGTGGCGTGGCTTCGTAAACAAGCTTTTGGGATCAAGACTTGTGCAACAAGGAGCCCACTACGTACTGAGCCACAAACGCGTCAGGGTCGCCCTGGCTCTTTAGCTGTCGTGCGTACTCGTCAATCGGTGTGTCTTTATGCAGCAAACGACAACACACGTGGGATCCACACGTATTAGTATCGTCCTTCTGTAGCTTATGCGTGTTGTGGGTCACTGCACCCCCGCTATTTACAAAGCCGTCCAACAGCTCGTGAAGCATCGGAGCCGCCTCGTGGAGCTGCATCTTCTTTTCGGCTGAAAGCCACGTGCGCTCGCCGTCAATCGCCACACCAAAAGAGTCAAAAACCTCGATCGAGTGATTGCGGCGAATAAGACACATCCAATGGCCACTATCCTGGTCTGACACGAGGAAAAGGATGATACACCGGCCCTGACCGTCGAACAGGGAGTCGATTGAATGCTTGCAAAGGTCGGGGTACTTTGTAATCTTGATTTTTCCCAATACCTTGGCCATATCATCACCTGTCATTGCATACTGCTCCAGCTTTTTGGCACCGCCTGAAGAGTCCATCGTGATTTGTTAAAGGGGGCTTTACAATTTTTACTTACTTTGCAAGGCGAACATAGCGCGACTGCTCCGACACCGAGTGGCCCATCTCCTTCGCCTCCCCCTTCAAAGCGCGCAGCGACATGCGGTTGCGGTCCATCTCGGAAATGTAGGCGTGGCGCAGCGCGTTTGTAGACACGGGCTTGCCAAAAACCTTGCGAAACACACGCTGCTTCCACTTGATGAAGCCATCGCGCGTGTAGGGCTGGCGGTGGCTGCTCTCGAAGAGGTAGCTGCGCGGTTCCTTATGCACCGACGCGTTCACGCTCCGTGCCAGCTCGGTCGGCAGCTTGCGCAGAAGCATCGGGTGCGTCGCGTTCGTCTTGTGCGTAAAGATTTTGAGCACGTTCTTCGTCAGGTCGATGCAGTTCTCCGACGCGTAGTTGCCAATGCGCACGTCGGCAAGGTCGCCCCCACGCAGCGGCTTCAGGAGGGCGTGGAAGGCGACGAGCAGATGCTCCTGCGAATTCTCCGGCCGCAACTTCAACTCCATTGCCCGCCACTCGGACAGCGGGATGTGCGCCTTTGCCTCGCGCTCCGTCGGCTCGTTCCGCTCGACCTGCTCGAGGCTCTTGGAGCGCAACGAGTGGAGAAGGACGTTCCACTTCTCGCTCAGCTTTGGCGACGTCTTCCACAGGTCCGTCTCGCGGCCGCGGCGCAGGAGGGTCATGAAGACGGTGACGTATGCGGCCAGGGAGTTGTACGGAGCGTTCTTGGCCATGAGCGAGCCAAACTTGGTCGGGCGCGCGATGACGTAGGAGAGCGGTTTCGAAGAAAACTGGTTCACGAAGCGGCGTGCACTCCGCAGCTGGCGGACGTAGGAGGCGCGCGTCGTGGGCTTCATGTCCGAGGCCTCCAGAATTGCGCCGAGGTCAGCATCCGTAGGATTACGCGCCATACTGTCAGACGACGCTCCACACAGGAGCGATGGCAGTCGATTTGGCACACCGCGTGCGTCAAGAAGCAGACGTGGCCATGGCCGAGCACATGCTGCGGCAGTACGCGGAGGATTGCGTGGAGGACGGCACGATCTCGGATGAGATTAGTATCGTAATCTGTTCGATGCGGCGCGCAACGCTCAACAAGGCGCCCCAGCCGCGCGTCCGCATGCTGAATAGGGTGTTGAAGCATTTGATTAGGGCGCACGACGAGGTAATTGCACACGAAGAACGCTTGGCGAAACTCCCTCTACACATAAAACGGCCACGGCGCAAACCCCTCGAGCAGCCACTCCCGCTCCTGGCGCGACGCGTAGCCGATGCTGTTGAAGAGACTCGTCTGGATGAAGCGGAGGATACTGCGGTCCTCGTTGACAATCAGAGTCCACCCCAGCTGACACACGGTCTCGTGGATCTTGTAGCTCTGGTGGGGGGTCAGGTCGACGGCGAGAATCTTGTGCATGACCGTGTTGATTGAAACGTCCACGCACACCGGGAAGGCGCCGTCGCGCTCGATGCCGAACGGCGACGTCTTGAAGGCGAAATTCACCGCCACTGGCTCCCTCTCGAAAATGAACCTGCGGAACTGCACGGGCCCCTGGCGGTCATCGGGGTGGAACTGATTCGGGTGACCCGTCGGCTCGAGGCTGGAAAAGAACTCCTGTGACATGAACGGCAGGACCTTCTCGATCCAGAACGAGAGGCGCTCGGCGTGGACGCGCTCCGCCCGGTTGCGCTGCTTCTGCACATACTCGGCGCTGTGCGTCATTGCATTCTCAGCATACTCCATTTGGTCGGCTCACGTCACGCGACGCACGAAAAGTCAGCTCTGACACAAACGAAAGCCGACGAAGAAAAGACGGAGCTGACGTGGACAGACACGATGGATGTGTGCGAGCTTCTGAAGGAGCTAGACGAGAAGAACAACAATGAGATCTTCTTCTTCGCGCTTGAGCTTTTCCTGCTGGCCAACCTCTTCCTGGTGCTGCTGTCGTGCATGTATCCACCGGCACGCGCGGTAGAGGCCAAGCTCGACGAGAAGCACGAGGAGGAACAGGGGAAGGCACAGCATGGTGACGTGTACTACGTGGAGAATATGATCATCAGCCCGCCCGAGGAGACGTCAACTGTCACCGCGAATGTGGACGTGGCCTTTGGCTCCCTGCTCAACCCCGAGGACGGCGACGAGGAGGAGGATGGCTACGGCGACGAGGAGGAGGATGGCTACGGCGACGGCGAAGGCGACGAGAATACGGGTGCAGACCCTCCGACGTGGTCCGGGCCGGGAATGGCCATCAGTTTCTCCATGTACGGAATCGACGACAGCGACGAGGAGGAGGAAACGAAGGAGGCGGAGGATCCAAAGGCACCCGAGGAGCTGCCGACGCCAACGTGGGGGGACATTATGCGCGCGGAGCCGGAGGAGGAATGGGAGTTTGGCGAGAGTGACACGGATTCAAACGACTCCGAGTACATTCCTCTGGCCAGCCTCCGTGCCGTCAAGAAGGCCTACCGCCGGACGAAGTGAGCTTAAATACCCACCGTCATCCAATCAACAGTCGTATTCGTGGGCGCTGCGGGCGGATTTGAACCCGGATTTACGTTGCCTGCCCAGGTGATGGTGGCGCTAGAGTTTGACGTGTTAGTCACACAGCATTGAAGAGTTACAAGGTTATTAGGAGTTGCAAATGAAATATAGGACTGATTGGTGGTGTAAGGATGAAACGTAAAAGGCTGAGAACTTGTGATTTCGGACCCGAGAACTACAGTGCCGTACTGAATGACGGGCTGTTGGATGAGCGTATCGGGATTCAAAAGCTGGCGGTAAACCAAAGGCGTTCCAAGCAAACCAGGGGTATCAACAGTCAAAAGGGGTGCGTGGGTGTCGCCGTTCAACAGAATCCTATTGCCAGAAGTTACGGGTCCGTGCAAGACAAGCTGCCCGGAATTTGACTCGATGCTTGCACTGTCCAAGAACTGCACAGCGTCAATGTTTGAAAGGATGTTTGTCGTGGAAACGGTATTTCCGTTGGTCACTGAAATATTCTGGCCCGCCACGACACCACCGGCAACAACACTCAGATCGGCCTGGTCGTAGACGTTGGTCGTGATTGCGACGGACCCATCGGTGCTGATGCAGGGAGGCGGGCGGTAGGCAAACATGGCGTGCAAAACAAGATGCTCTCCGTCGTCCACCCCTCGGGATCACACGACGTCGCTGCAAAGTCGGATGATAAAAAGGCCGTAGCTATTATTTATTCCGACGGCAAGCGGGATGGCGATTTGGTGTGTGTAGACGACTCAAAGCCGGGCAACACTTGTACGCCACCGCTGGTTGTGCAAAATGGCGAGCATATCGCCGTCGAGCCCAGCCACGATCCCGAGGGGCGCGACGTCGTCATGATTGGCGGCAAGAGCGGCAGCGGCAAGTCCTTTGCGGCGCGCAACTTTGCCATTCGTTACCACCGCCTGTACCCGAAGCGCAAGGTCCGCCTTCTTTCCTTCCTTGCCGAGGACCGCACTCTAGATGCGTGCGACTTTATTGAGCGCGTCAAGGCCGAGCAGTGGGCAAACAACCCGCCGCCTTTGAAGGAGTTTGACGAGTCGCTTACTATTTTTGACGATATTGAAGGCTTTGAAAAGGGGAACAAGGACATCCACCGCGCCCTCCAGCAAACGATTGACATGGTGGCCACCACGGGCCGCCACAACGCCTCATCCCTTATTGTTTGCTCCCACCTCCTTACAGATTATAAGAGGACCCGTCTTTTTCTAGGCGAGGCGCACATGTACATTGTCTTCCCGCACGGCTGCTCCATGACGCAGCTCACGCGCCTTCTGGGTGGCTACGCCGGCGCGGACAAAAAGGATCTCGAGAAGATTCGCCGCCTGCCCACGCGCTGGGTCGCCCTTCGAACGTCGTTTCCAACCATGGTGATTCACGAGAACGGCGTCTACCTCCTTCACACCGAGGAGCCTTCCTCCAAGAGTAAGTCCGTTACGAGCCTCGACATTCCTCCGAGCGAGTCCGAATCCGAGTCCGCCAGCGATTCCGACGAGTCGCGCCCGCCGAGAAGGCATAGGCACCACCAAAAGAAGCGGAGGATGTATTGACCCGTTAGCGTGCACTCCCACTTTTGAAGAAAAAATGTCATACGGAACTTTGAAGTATAACAGACCCATAAAAAGAGACAAAGACGGGTATTACGTGCTACAAAATGGAATGAAAGAACACCTTCGTAACTGGAATCCCAGCTATATTCTGTTCGAAGACGGGCGCGGATACTACTTTGTATTGGACAGCGGTCGCCACGTGAGATTTAACAACATCAATAAGGGGTCCAACAATCGGAAGTGAGAAGGGGTTTTACATTCGGAAGTGAGAAGGGGTTTTACATTCGGAAGTGAGCGGGAGTTTCACATTCGGAAGTGAGACTACATTCAACATTCGGAAGTGTATATATAACAGGAGAACCAAATCACCTTGACCGCGTTCTGGAGCGCGACGCGCGAGCGGAGTGTGATCTCTGGCTCCTATTATAAGACACTTCCGAATGTTGAATGTAGTCTCACTTCCGAATGTAAAACCCCTTCTCACTTCCGAATGTGAAACTCCCGTCACTTCCGAATGTTGGTCCGACGGGGAGAGAGTCGGTCGACGGTCGGCGTTTCGTCAGCCAAAACAAAAAATTTCAAAGACGCGCGCCCACACAAGCAGCGTCTCTTGACATCATCACACGATGGCTGCCCCGCGCCCCGTTGCGGGCCAGAAGCCGAACTACCACGCGCTCATGGCGTCCGTGTCGCGCGCCATGGTTCCGCGGGACGAGTTCGAGACACGCCGCGAGGATGACGACTACGACGACGAGGAGGACTACGCTGCGGGCCCGGGCTACGCGGTTGGCGAGCACGACCACAGCACGGGCCAGCGCCGCGACCTCAAGGGCCGGGCGGTGGACGACGACGAGCCCAAGGCCGCCGCGCCCGACGCCGACTTCTCCAAGCTCATGAAGCGGATGGAAGAGAAGATGACGGCCCTCTCAAGCTCCGTCAAGGTGCACGACCCAACCTTCAAGGACTACTTCTCGAGCCTGCACCACGCCTACTTCCGCACGGCCTACGAAGCGGGCCTGGAGGCGGGCAAGCTGATGGCGCCGGCGCCCAAGTGTCTGTATTGCGAGCGCCGCAAGGAGAACAACCGCATCGCCGCCCAGGTCGTGCGCGAGAAGCAGCGCAACGAGAAGCGCGAGCGCGAGGAGGCGGACGTGCAGCTCGCCATCAGCCGCGCCATCGCGTCGGGCCACGGCGCCAAGGGCTTGCTCACTGCCATGGGGCGCCAGCGTCTTGCGAGGGCGGGCGAGGAGTCGTAGGCTTTCAAACTGCCATTTTTGCCCGCCACTTCGAAGTTGCCCGCCACACTTCGAAACTGCCCGCCTTCTTTAAACTGTCAAAATCAGTTGCAACTCAAACCGCCTAGTCCTTGCCGTCTCCTGCTGCGAACGCGTCGAGTGCCTTGATCTCACTGGAAAACGAGAAGGCCTCCGACGCGGCCTTGAACTTGCTCTTGGCGACGGGGTCGGCGAACGACAGCGGCTCCTCGCGCGCGCGCTTGATGGGCGACGGCGCCGCCTCCTCCTCCTCGGCCTCGACGGCAAGCACGAAACCTTCGGGCATCTCCATGGCGGCGTCGACGTTCTCAAAGACGCACTGTTGCAGCTTGATGCACATGGACGCGGAGCCGTTGACGATGGCCCAGTGCTGCGGCACGACGATCGCCGAGAGAAGGTTTCCCCCGTTGAAGTCGCCGGGCGAGACGTAGCGCATGCGCGGCTGGCCAACGGCGACGGCCTTGGAGATGCGGACGGACTCGACGACGCTGCGCTTGCCGTCCGCCGTGGTGCCCGTGCACATGGCGAAGCGCGTGGCCATGGGCGTGAGCGGCTCCGTGGAGGTGCGGTCCTTGTAGGTGATGCCGGCCACATAAGGTCCGTCGCGGCCGTCCTTCACGATAAAGGTGTCGACGTCGGCGGCGCGGCCGTAGATGCGGACGTTGAGGTAGCCGTCCGTGTTGGGCGTGCCGTCGGGGTGGAAGCGGGCGAGCGGCTTGGGGTGCTTGAGGCTGATGGACTTGGGGTCCTCCTTGATGTACTTGGCGTCGCTGGCCGAGAAAAGCTTGGAGGCGTGCTTGACCATGAAGTCGTCAAAAAGAAGGTCGAGCGCGTTCAGCGACGTCCAGAGCGCCGGCGTGACCTTGATGGCCATCGAGAGCTGGCCGCGGCCCTTGTCGAGGAAGGCGTCCGTGCTGAGGCACTCGAGCGGGGCCTGGGCACGGCGGCCAACCAGGGGCTCCTCGCCGGGCGCCACAAGCTGGAACCCGCGGCGCGACTTGAGCGTGAGCAGGCCGGTGCGGTCGTTGGGCTGCGGCTCCTTGAACTCGAGCACGTCCGTCCACTCCTTCTTGGATGCGGGGAGCTGGGCCATTTTGTTGGTCTGCAAAAGGGGGTTTATTGCGAGAAAAGGGGTTTTAGGGAAGGGGCGAAGGGAAGGCGGATTTTACAAAAATACAAGTCAGCTAAAATCGTCCGACAAAAAAGTCAGATGACTCGGATGACGTTGACCCTCTCTCGGGCCTATGGACTGACGTCGGCGTATTCGCTGGTTTTGCCTCGTTGTTTGGTTGTGAGCCTCAGGTCGGGCACGGGGGTCAGTCGGCTGGATTTTTTTGTGAGGCGGCTAGTGTGCAAATTTAAGTAACTGGATCGTTTGCGCAAAAGCCCCCTCTCACTTCCTCGTGTGTGCTTTGTCGTCGAACATCACGCGATTGTGGGTTTAGAATGTTCGCGACCCGCACACCCGTTGTGTGTGTGGACGGCAGTATCAACGTCGGCAACGGCTTCGGCGGCGCCTCGGAGATCACCTGCAAGGACTACGTGCAGTCGCAGGCCTCGATCGCTGCCAACGCGCCGCTGACGGACCCGCAGGACTTCAACGGCTACGCGGGCATCAACGTCGACGTTGTTTCTGGTCTGTATCCGGGTGGATTTCCCCTCACTCTCCCGGTCCCGACGGGCACTGCCTGGTCCGGCTTCGTGGTCGTGCCGTCGCCCGCCGTGGGTGGCATCGATGCCGTCGGTTGCCAGCGCGGCGGTTTCATCTACTCCTTCGTGAATGGCGTGGCGACCCCCCGTGCGGTGGCGCGCCAGTGGTGCGGCATGGCCATTTCCGCGTCGGGCATGGTCGTTGCCATCACCGCCGACTCGCTCGTGTTTGGCTCGACGGACTACGTCACGTGGACGCCGATCGCCGTGACGGCCCCTCCCGCCGGCGCCGCGCACAACATGAACGGCGTCGTCTCCGTCTACGACCCTTCCGGTGCGTCCAGCAAGTGGCTCATCACGTGCAGCGGCGTGGTGACGACGACGCAGTTCTACTACCTCACCTTTACGAATTTCGGCAGCGCGCCCGCGCTCGTGACCGTGCCGACCACCGCTCCTCTCATTAAGCCGTACGCGTGCAGGGGATCGGCGAACGTTTACTACCTGTCGTTCCGCGCGGTCCCGAATGGCGCGCAGGGTTACACGTGCGTGCGCACCGACACCGCGGGCGTCACGGCCTATTCGAACGTGAACGTTCTGGTTGCGGACTCCGCTGTTGACATCGCCGCGAGCCCGAGCGGTTCGACCGTTGTAATGTCGAGCACGACCGTCATGCAGGACGTGAGCCTGGGCTCTCCGGTCCTCGACGTGAAGGCCTCGTTCGATTCGGGTGCCACGTTCATCGACTACGGCGACATCGGCGTGGACCGCTTCGCCTTTCTTTCCGAGTCGCTGCTGATTGGCGCCTATTCGCTCGGCGGCGACCTGCGCGCCTTCCCGAACGCGGGCTCGGCCTCCACCTTCCTGACGGGCGTCGTGGGCAATTCGCACAGCGGCTCTACGATCAAGTGCGACCTGCTCGCGTGGGGCTACGTCTCGAGCGGCTACAAGACGTCGGGCGTGACGGTGTACTACACGAGCGCCGCCAACGGCATCCTCCGGTCTGTGGCGGCGGATAATCTTCTCAAGGTAATTGGCAACGCGGGCCCCGTCGTTCTGGGCGACGCGCAGGCGGGCACGCTGGGCGCGACTGGCCTCAGCATCTATGGCGCGGGCAACCCGGCTGCTGCAACCCTCGGAGTTTCGCCGTCTGGCGTTGGTTCGACGGGGCTCCTCACGCTTGCGGGTTCGGGCATTTCCCTTGCGGATTCGAACAACGGGTATGGCATCCAGCTGGAGAGCGTCAATTCCTCGAACCCGGGCAATGGCCAGATTTACTGCAACACGAGTGGCACGTTTTCCGTTGCGTCTCGCCAGATCACGATGAACGCATCCGGCGGAAACACCCAGCTTTCTAACCCCAACTTTCTGACCTACATCCAGAGTGGAAAGGGCGTTGAGATTGCAGCGGCGACCATTTCGCCCTACAATTCGCTCGTCGTGGATGGTGGCAACTCCGCGTTCCATGGCACGGTTGGCGTTGACGGCGTGCTGACTGCTGGCTCCGTTTCGACCCCGGTGGTGAACACGCCGGCCGTTACGGGCACGACCGCCCTGACCCTGCAGACGACGAGCGTGCCGCTTACGATTCAAACGCTTGGCACCGCAGCTGGCCCTCTTACGCTGCAGACGAACCGTGGCGCACTGACAATTTCCGGATACTCGAATCTTATCCAGTCCACCCTTGGCACTTCCATCCAGGGGAGCGTCCTGCGCCAGGCAGACGGTGCCTCCACGTATGTGAAGCAGCCCATGATTCAGTGCGGCACTGCAACGGGTACGACGGGCACGGTCACAGTAAACCTGACCACAGCCGGTGGTGCGCCGTACGCTTCCGCGTCGGCCTACATCGTCCAGGTCACGATGGGTGACGCACCGACCTCTTCGCTGTACGTCAACCGCATCGATGGCAACACGTTCACGATTGGTTACACGGGTACGGGCACGCACACTCTTTTCTGGACGACGTACTCGCTGAACATTTAAGTAATTTGTTTGCAATCTCATAGTGCTCCCGTTTGTCCAATAAATTACAAACTTTGTGTGCAACGCTACGTTCCGATCGTTGTCCATGACAAGGTAAAGTTCGCCGCCGCTGTCGCGTACGTAATCTTAAAGGATGACGCGCTCAAAATGGTGGTTGATAT
>JGI24890J29729_1000627_pt1 | contig 20761 bp, 26 predicted proteins | sample FreactcultureFD7_FD_29729 | JGI IMG/M metagenome (IMG submission 29729)
AAACCCAACACCAGAAACCATACACTAGAAATCCAACACTAGAAACCATACACTAGAAACCCAACACTAGAAACCATACACTAGAAACCATACACTAGAAACCCAACACTAGAAACCATACACTAGAAACCCAACACTAGAAACCATACACAACCAAAAGATATTTACGACTCTTTCAACTCATCTTGAAGTTTCTTAATAGTTTCATCAATAACAACAAGTTCTTCTTTTATTTTTTTTACTTCAGCAGGAGTCAAGTCTTTATTATAGCGATATTCAAGAGAATCTTTTTTAAATTTCTTTTCTCCTTTTAATCCAGCAATTTCAAGCAATAATTTTTTTCGTCTTTTCTCCTTCTCTTTTACGGATTCCTTTTGTGCTTTATTTGCTTCATATGTATCAAGTAGTAATTTATAATGCTCTGGAGTTATTGCATGAAGTCCAAAGAATTTAATGGAGTATGGATAGTGATCGATTGCTTCTTTTTCAGATGCTTGTTTCTTTCCTTTAGGTTTAGCAAATGGAAGGCCATAAAATAAGTTTGACTTCGGCATTATATATATATATATATATATGTAAAAGAATTTTATTCAGGATTAATTAGTCTGTTTTAATATAACCAACTGGAACAAAAGCAAGTTTGATATCCATACTTGAGCCAGAATAAAGATAAATAGGCCGTATAATATTATTGAAATCACTCCACCAGAATTTAATGTCAATTTGATTAATTGCGACATTGTGATTACAAAAGGATATTAATCGAGAGTTATTAATAGATTGATTATATTGTATAAAGTCTCTATTAATTTGATTCTGTGAGAACAAATCCGGTTCAAAATCAGAAACCATCTTGAGGGGTAGTAGCTGAGAAACTGCGGAAGGAGTAGTTGTGAAGAATGGATTAGTAGCAGGTTGTAATATCTCATTTTGTGTTGGAAGAGTATTTGATGTAATAACAATGCTTCTTAAAGGACTAAATAAACCCAATGTATCATGGTCAGAATATGTAATAACATATGGATATTTCTCAATGTTAGGATATGCCTGGTAGAAGGTAGGAGTATAATAATTATTATTTTGAGGAATCTCAATTTTATAAGCAAATACAGAATCAACTGGTCTATTATAAACTCTATTGTCAGCAGGGAATTGAATGAGAGGATATAATAAATTATTCACAAATATTTCAATAGGATTATCTCCCGCAAACATTGTAAGATTGAAATACATTTGAAACTTATTCAAAGATTCATTCCAATTCAAAAATGGAAAATGAGGACTTGGAACATTTGGAGCGGTGAATTGACTAATCAAAGGAGGAGGTGTAGGGTCTAGAGGATATAAAGCAGTGAATGTATCATATAGTGTTTGGAATGCAACCTCCAANGCATCATTAAACATATCAATGAAATCCTGCCTGGAATAACTAAAATAATATCCACTGTCTAACTGTTGGACTTTGATAACTCCACCACTATAATAAGGCGCTGCTTGTTCTGAATACCATCTCAAATATACTTCTCCAGTTGAGGCTGTATTATTGAGAGGACTTTTGTAACTTAGAGCCACACTGTAAGGCGTCAAATTAGGATCTGCTTGGTTTAATTGAATTGGAACAATCCAAAATGGAATCGATTGTGAAGAAACATTAAATCTAGTTATCGCCAAATTATATAATTTTGGTTGATCAAGAATAGCCTGATCCATAGATTGTAAGAACTCCGCGGGTATTGTTTGATAACTTGTATTTGTTTCATTCGTAATTGTAGCGTTGTAATATATGATACCCTCCGCTGTGTTGGTAGTATATTTGTAACTCATAGTATTATATATTATGTTTATATATTTAATTTCAATATATTTTAATTCTCTGTTAGTTTGACACTCAATAAATCATTCTTCTTTTTATCCTTGCTCCATAATTTATTAAATTCGTCTATTGTAAGATTAGGACAAGATAATCGTATTGCGCAATATCTCCCACAGCAACAACTATCCTTATGTTGTATTACTTTGTCATTGTATTCTATTTGATATGGACTCTCATATAATAATTTTGTCAAATATGGATATTCCATCCCATTCTCCATTTTAAACTGTTTAGGAATATCTTTTAATTCGTGATCTGGTTTAGATGAGAAACTATCAAAGAAATCAATATCACCATTATCTAATTTAGAAATTGAGACCCAATGACCCCATCCAGGCTCCCAATTATACAATATTATAGCTCTCCCATACATACCCAATAATTCGTCAATTGTGTTGAACTTCTTAATCTCATTATATACATATATATTTAATCTGCCATCAAACATTTTTAACAAATCACTTTTAGATAACGCAATATCAACCATTATATTATAAATATGTATAAAAATTAAAATATATTTATGATGTTTAAGTAAAATATATTTAAAATTTAATTAAAAATTATTTTCTATTATAATAATATAAATAATAGAATGGACGGTATAGTATATAGAATTTATTCACCCAATTGCACCAAGTCGTATTACGGAAGCACAACAAAGGACATACATACACGATTAACTCAACACAAATCAATGTATAAGCTTTATTTGAAAGGAGGATGCCCAAAATACTCATCTTTTGAAGTTCTTTCGTCAGGAGATAACCATATAGAAGTTATTAAAAGAGTAGTTTGCAAAAATCATAAAGAACTAAGAAATGCAGAAAAGGAGATTATCCAAGCAGCAGCAGATGCAATAAATAAGAATATACCAAATAGAGACAAAAAAGAATATTACAAAGACAACAAAGATAAATATAAGTTGTATTATATTCAAAATAGAGACAAATTATTGCAGTATCAGAACAATTATAATAAATTGATTAGAGCGGAACAAGTAAAACAAGTTGAACAAGCAACTTAACCAACAACTTCATCGTCTTTCTCTTCTTTATGTTTATGTTTATGTTTATGTTCTTTATGCTTATGTTTATGATTTTTTGGTGATCCATCATCAATTTTCACGTCATTTTTACTTCCATCAGAGCAACAGTTACTTATACACGTGCTCTTTAATTTAAAATCTTTGCATAATTTAGAGACNTTAGACCCCATATATTGAGTGTATATAAATATTGCATACATAATATTAAACCATAAAATTTTTATTCTTTCTTTTCAACACATTCTATATCAAACTTTTCATCATTATTCAAGAATGATAAAATGTATTCTTCCAATGTCTTTTCATCTTCTAGTTTGTCATCCTGGATAAAATTAAATATTAAATTGGATATATAAAAGTCATCTTCAGACATAAGCTCTTCGTGATCATTAATATTAAGTTCTTGCATGTTATCAAAAATGGACTGCTCTTCAACACTCATTTCTTATTATATATAATAATTATAGAAAATATATTATTGGTTTATAATATATATATTATATGATGGAAAATGTTGAAACTGCAAAACCTGAGAATGTTGAGGAGAAAAAGAAATTTAATTATAAAGAGATTCACTGTAACTTATGCAATAGAACATATTTGAACAATTATTATTATTTTCACAAGAAGTCACAGAAACATATGCAAAAAGAAAAAAGCATTAAATTGCGTCAAGAATTACTCAAAGATGACGATAAACCAGAGATTATAAACAATGAAAACGATGACGAACCAAAACAAGAATCGAAAGAAATAATTGAGGACATTATAAAATTAATGAGTAAATTAAAAAATATAATCTAGTATAATAATATATATACATGAGCAGTTTATCAAGTGAAAGCGAAATCTTGCACAGAGTGAATCGAATTTTAGGCTCAGGACGAAGACAACGAAAACCAAGAGGTGGCGCTGTTGTTAATAAAGTTTCTGATTATGAAGGAGGCCGCAAACAAAGAAAACCAAGAGGCGGCGCAGTAGTCAATAAAGTTTCTGACTATGAAGGAGGAGCTTTTAATCCTTTGTCTGCGATAATGGGTATGATGAATCCCTTGGGTCTTTTAGGTATGGCTGGAAATGGACGAAGACAACGAAAACCAAGAGGTGGCGCAGTTGTTAATAAAGTTTCTGATTATGAAGGAGGCGGTATGACTGGGTTGTTTGATTGGTTGGGGCCTTTAAATATGCTTGGATTGGGTAAAATGAAGAAACCAAAACGAGCACCAACTGCACGAGGAATGGCTGTTTCTAAATTGATGCGAGAGAAGGGTATGTCACTTGGGGAAGCATCTAAATATTTAAAACAACACGGAGGCGCAAGATATACTGCTGTAATGTGAAAATAATAAAGAATATAAAAATTATATTATCTGACAATATTATATAATGCCTTCACAAACAATAGATAATGAAATCATTTTATTGATTGAAGAAATAAGAATGGAGAAAAATATTGATAAGAAAAAGCAATTAGTCAAGAGATTAAGAGAATTAATGAATAGAAAGAAGCATAATATTACGAGCAGAAGAATACTAAAAAGAAAAGAAATTAAGCTTCCAATTGCAAAAGAAGTTAGAGAGATTGTTGAAAAAACAAGAATGCAACCTCAACAACAAACATACAAACAGATAGTTGGAGAAGAACTCAATAAAATCAAATCCCTTGAGGTTGATTTAGAAAAAGCTAAGAAATCGGGAAACAATCAAGAAGTTAAAAAGATTGAAGATGAAATTAACAAAAATAAATTAACCTTGCAGATGTTTAAAGAGGGAGAAAAGCAACAACAGCCAGCTGAAGAAATTGTTGCAGAATTGAAAGAGGTTTTAAAAGTTATTCCAGGTGATGAGAAATCATTAGAAAACTATATTAAAGCAACTATTTCAAATCAAAATCTAACTGAAAGAAAACAGAAACAAAAAATATCTCAAGCAATGGGTCGTTATGATAATAGTTTAACTGGTGATTTATATAAAGGAGCGAAAAAGAAAAAGTATGATGAAATTATGAAAAAATTAAAAGAACCAAAACAAAATGATCAACAATTAGAATCAAAACAAGATGATGATGAAAGACTGCCTCCTCCTCCAAGACGAAAACCATCTCTTCCTTCAAAACAAAAATCAATTCCTTCTCCTCCTCCAACTCCTCCTCCTTTATCTGATGAAGAATCTGAACCTGATCCAGGTGCTGCATTAGCATCTGTATTTGCATCTGCATCTGTTCCAAAAGGACAAGGTCGAAGAGTCAAATATAGAGGAGGNGCTGCATCTATGAGTGATTATTTATCAACATTTTCAAATATTCCTGGNTTTTCTCAAGCGATGGGTATGCTTCCAATTGTNGGCCCGCTTGCTTCTGTATTTGGTTCGTTGGGTCAAACTGGTTCTAAAGTTGCAAGTAATGCGATGCGAGGGAAAGGTGTTCAAATGAGAGGNTGCGGTGTTCCTGGTATTGGTGACTTGGCCTCTATGGTTGGTCAAGATTTAAATAGTGCTTTTAATGTATTCAAAGACTTTAAGGGTATGTTTGGAGGNAAGCGAATAATGGGTATGGGAACACGTCGAGATATCAAAAGTNTTACATANAATGACTATATGAATAAATTATATAGTATTGCGGATATGGGGAAAAGAAGGGATATTGTCAATATGAAAAATGTTGAAGAATTCAATAATAGAATACAAGCAAAAGAAAATGCAGAACAACAAAATGCAGTATATCAGTTGTTATATAATAAACTATTGGAAGAAAGACAAGATAAATCACTCCAAGAAGACACAATAAATAAACTTGGCGATAAAAAGAAAAGAATATTACTATAAATTTTATATTATTATTATAATGTTGAGCGCGAATAAACCAAAGCTAATTCCAGAGTCATTTAATAATGAGTTAATTGACGCTATAAATGCAATATCATATGATACAAAGAATGTAAAATATGCTGGGTCATTTGTTAGAAAGTCAAACAGAGACGCAAGCGATATTGATTTATCTGAAGATTTTAAAAACGATACAGATAAAACGATATCAAAACGAATTCAACTCATCATTAAAAAATTGTTGAAAACAAATTATATAATATTGGATATTAAGAGTGGGATTGATCCAATATTTATTGACAAATTTAATAATTTGGGAACGATAAAGAAGCATAAAGTAATCAATTATAATTATGATGCAACAATACAAGAAATCAAAGAATTACATCCATATATTGACAAACAAGATTATGATGATTTATTAAAATCAGTGAAAGAGAAGCCGTCACTATTACAATATTTTGAAATGAGAGAGAAGATAAGGAAAATAATAACATTGAGATGGTCTCCAGAAGAGATAATAAAAGGATATAAAATAATCAGAAATGAAAAGTTTTATTTATATCAATCACTACCCTTATTTATAACCAAAATTGACATTGCGTTTATATTCAATGGATTCTACACAGAAATGAGTAATGTATTCATTATAAAATCCGCAACCAAACACGGATTAACATTTCTCCCCTTATCACCAAAACCAGATGATTATGATAGTTGCATTAAATACAACTTAGAAGAGTATATGACATATTCAAAGTATTTGAAAGCAATTAAGCGGTTATATTCAATGGCAAATCATAATGATAATAATAAACTTATGGCTAAACTTAATAAAGTCTTATTAAGTGACATTGGCATATTGAATAAAGCAAATAATATTATTAAAACCATCATTAATATTATTGAACTTGGAAAAAATATTGATATAAAAGAAATTAATATTCAATTGGACAACTTGAAACCATTATTAAGCAACATTTATGAATTCAGCTTTAATGAAAAGAAGCTTGATTTTGATATTGATAAGATTATAAAGAAATTCAATTTGAAACAATTAGAAGATATAACAATCAAACTTGACAATAAAATAAACACTTATACTCATAAACTCATCAAAGAATACAATATTAAAATACCCTCTAATTACTATTTGTAAGCCTTATATCCTTTTTTCTTTCTCAATTAAATCAAACCCTCATAATAGATATTTATATTGAATATCTAGTAAATTAATATATAATTTTATTAAAAATTATTTATATATATCCATATTATATATATAAATGAGCGCAGAATTAAGCTTTACAAAGGGCAAAAGGATTGCAAAAATCATTGATAGCAAGAACGAATCAGAGAATGGAACAGAGATATATTTATATCAACCAGACTTTAAATGTTGTCTTGAATGTAGCCCTAAATGCAATATGAAAAAGTTATGTTGTAAAACATGCTCCAAAATGTCATATCATTTAAAAGAACATACAAACAACAATAATAAACAAAATGAAATTATGACGATGGATCAGATAGCAAAACTTATTAAAATGCTCAATGAAGATAATGATGATGATTCAGTCAATGAATTCTTAGAGAATGAAGCAAGCGCAGGGGCAGGATTAAAGGGATCTAATGTATCCAAAAGTAAGGTTGTTTTAAAATCTGGACGATGGCAGATAGTTCCAAATTCAGTATATGGAGATCCTCATGCAGTTATGATATGTGGGCGAAGTGGAAGCGGAAAGAGCTTTTGGTTGGCTGAGTATTTAATGCAATTTGTCAAGTATTATCCAAAATACCGTATATATCTCCTATCTCAAAAAACAGAAGATAAATTGCTTGATAAAATCCCTAATTTAAAAAGAATCCCTCTTGAATCACTCCCTGATGCAGAATTTGAAGCAGAAGACTTTAAAGAGTCAATGTTTGTTGCTGATGATGTTGATGTTATTTCTGATAAACGAGTTGATAAAGCATGCTTTGATTTAATTAATAAAGTGTTGGAAGTTGGGCGATCTTATAATACATATAGTTGTATAACAATGCATTTAAGCGCAAATGGAAACCAGACAAAAAGATTATTACAACGAGCAACTCATTTTGTATTTTTCAAAAACTCATCCAATCATGGCACTGAATATGTGCTAAATGAATATTTTGGATTCGATACAAAAGAATTAAGAGCAATTCAAAAAATAGAAAGCAGAAGTATATGCGTTATCAGAGATTGTCCTCAAATCATTGTTAGTAATGACACAATCCAATTTCAGAACCAACTAGTAAAAGAATAATTAATATAGATAATAATAAACCCCAACAAAATTTGAAAAATTTCAAATATATTATTTTGAAATATTCTCAAAGCAATAAATATTAATAATAATAAATATATAGTAAATTAAATTAGAAATAAAAATCTAATTATAATATATAATAAGAATGAGTGCAACAATTGTTCAAGCCCTTCCAACTACTTTAATCGTCGATCCAGTTTGTGATTATCAGACAGAGGTTGTATATGCAGTTGAAAAATCTGTATCTAACTTGAATTTTTACACAATCAAGAGCAATAATACGTCTTCTGTTTCTACAAGCTGGACTATTAACTGCAATTCGAATGAAACTCTTACGAATAGATTGTTTCTTCAAGTGCATGACTTCTCTTTAACAATTCCTCACTTTGGCAATGCAGCAGATCTTCCTGCTAATTGTAATTTTGCACTTCGAGCGTTCCCTCTTCTTGCATTTTCAAAAAATTATGTTCTTAGTGTTGGGAATTCAAATACTACTATTGAAAGTGGTCAGTTATATCCAGTATTAACTCGTTTCGGATTAATGGATAAATGGATCAATTATTCTTCTAGTCCTAATTACTGTGATGTTACTGCTCCATATTCAGCAGGTGGTCAATGGTCTCCATTTAACAATGCAACTCAGGCATCCGGTGAAAATCAGTTTGCTCGTGGTTCATATGCTCCAATTGAAATTACTAAAAATGCAGACCAAGGTATTAATAAAACAATAATAAGATATGTTGTTATTGAGCCTATTTGGATGAGCCCTCTTGTCCAATCTTTGAAAGACAGAGTTCCAGCTTTTCAGAAACTTTCTCAAATTAATTTGACTGTAAATTGGGGTAATGTGTGCAGATTATTTTGTGCTGATTCACAAATTGCAGCATCTGGTATAACAGTTACTATGAATTCATCTGAATTGAGAGTTCAACAAATGGTTCCTTCACTTTTGGATGTTGGTCGAGAACTTAGCACTCTCACTCTTCCATATAACGAATTCAATGTATTCTCATCAGATCCTGTGATGTTGAATCTTAGAGCAAACTCAACAATTAGACCAGGAAGCCTTGCAGGAGTTGAATTTCAGTCTAGTGTTCTTCAACTCTCGAGAATTCCTAAGGAATTGTATATCTGGGTTCAACCATCTATAAATTCTTATGCAATTAATGATGGTTCAGTAAATGCGGGATATATGATACCAGATACATTTGCAACATATGTCACGAAAACTCTTAAAGTTAATTTCAATGGTCAAAATCTCCTTACAAATGCATCAGATATAGATCTATATTCATTTCAAGCTCAGAATGGAATTAATGTTCCTTTTTCTTCATGGACATCTAATCTTCTCACATCGAGACCATTTGCACTTAATGGTGCTGGAAATTATGTTCCAGAATATGCTGCAGGTGTTGGGTCTCCAATCTGTCTTAAATTCTCTCAGGGTCAAATAGTTCTCGCTTCAGACTTGGCTCCTGGTTGTCTCACTAAATGCAATCTTCAAATTTCGGCTAGTTTTTATGCAGCAGTTCCTACAACAGCCGGCACTCCATTTAATGGAGGAACTCTTCCTTATCAGATGTTTATTGCAATTAACTATGAGGGCGCTATGCAGTTATATGGTTCTAACGTCGTATCAACAACTGTTGGCTGCTTGACTACGGAAGATGTCTTGACTGCTGTCAAACGAAATGAACGAATTCATTATGACATTGTGAATGATAAAACTTTGGGTGGTGCAAATGTTCTCTCCAGAGCAATGAGTTTTCTTAGAGAACAGAAATATAAACCTTATATTGAAAAGTTTAAAAAAATAATTGAACATCCTTTATATAAGGAAGCATCAAAGACTGTTAAACAGCATCTTCGAGGAACCAAGAAGATGGCTGAAGGACATTATGGCCCTGAAGAACAAGGACAATCACATCTTGCAGATATTGCTGACTCGCTCGGTTTGGGCATGGTTGGCGGCCGTAAGATGACCAAGGCAGAAATGAAACGAATGCTTATGCAAGGTTAAATAAACATTTACACAAGTTGAATTGACAATGAACAAAGAGGGAACACAATTAAGTTTTGAGCTCCAGAGTTTGTAAGTGTAAATCGAAGTTTATCTCCTGCAGACAATCGAATAGTTGAGAACATTGGATGTAATTGTTCTGCGTCTGCGCTAATACGAAAATCAGCAAAAGTTAGACCAGTATTAACATTGGCTACTCCATTGATACTTAGAGTGACACTATATGTTGTGGGATTTCCTCCTGATCCAAGAGAAAGGTCATGAACAATATTATAAGTTCCACTTACAGGAATTATAATATCATTGTTTGCAACATCTACTGTAACTCCATTATTAACCATTAAAGAAGCAGCAGGAACACGATAAGGAAGAACTAATGCAGCTCCAGCAGCAAGATTTTGCTGAGCCGCAGGAGCTCGAAAATTTCCAGCAATTAGATTATTTGCAATAAAAGAATCTGCACTGCAAAATAACTGACCATTGATAAGTTGAGATGACATGTTGATTATATATTTATATTAGATTATTATTTTTATAATAAAGATAAAATAATTGATATTCCTCCAACTGTCAAATTACCATTATTTCCAGTTATTCCTCTTAATTGCAGAATATCTCCTTGAACCAATGATATTATTGATATCAAATTATTGCTATATGTCGTTTGAATTGGAGGAGTTATTAATAAATTTAAATCATCCGCTATATATTGACTATTCTTTAATAATGTTGCAGTCATAGATTGTTGAGCAACTGCTGCGGATGTTTGGAATAAAATGCTTATATTATAATCTCCTGATTTAGATATAACGATATTTCTATTGTTTCCAGATTCAAGAGATACATTTACTTGTTTTTGAATACTGCTAAAATTAAATAAAACTGATTGATTTGGAGTCATAACTCTTCCAGAAACTCCATAACATGCATATGCAGTTTGTAAATTAAAAGGCACTAAATCACTCGTTCCATCTTGATTTATAATAATAATACTGTTTTCTTCTGTTGGTTTTACTTCTGGGAGTGTATAAAATAACTCACCATCTGTATCAACAATATTCAATTTAACAATATTTAATTCTGGGACTGGATCAGGCAGCCCTCCTTCAATACTGGATATTGGGATGAAAGTTGAGGTTCCATCTCTATTAAACTTTATTATTTCTCCTCCATTATCAAATGGTTTCTCATCAACTGGATATTTATACAAAATCTCGCCATCGCTTCCAATAGCTTTTAATTCATAAATTCTCGCTTCTTGAGATGTGTATATCCCTTTATTATCAATCAATTCAAATGACATCAATAATATAATAAAAGATTATTATAAATTAAAATGTATTATTATTATATATGTATAAAGTTCCTAGATTATCGCATAATGCAGGGTATAACATGCGCCACTATTTACTAGATAGAGCAATCCAAACAGAACAAAATGAAAATAAGCATCATGTTGTTAAAAAGAATAATTTTATTAAAAAATATGAGGATTCGGAACCTTTACATAATGTTAAATTATCTCCAGTTTCAAATCCTCAACCAATCCATATATCGCCTACAAATGATAATTTTAAAGAATTGACATTATTGTCACAAATACAGCAACCACATAAATTAAGAAATATAAATATTACATCAGCCGTTCCAAGAGAAAATAAGCCTATGTCTTTAAAAGAAAATGTGAGTGTATTGGATCAAATAAAGAATCCTCCAGCATTAAAACCAACAAAACAGAATCCAAAGCAAATATTCAAAACAGAAAGCGTCAATTTGATGGATGAATTGAAAAAAGTTCATGGGACTAAGTTTAAAGGTAAAGCAAAAATAGAGCCAACAATGGAAGACTGGGGAACTGGTAAATTCAAAAAATCATTACTCAAACAAATAAAAGAATCTCTAAATGGGAGAAATGTTAAAAATCTATGGAGAAATTAAGTTCGACCAATAACTAATTGAATGTGTTGTTTGGGTATTTTCACTGTATAGAATGATTTAAATAATTTAGGGTCTCTTATTCTTGTTCTAATGTAATTTTCTTGTTCTCTCGCTCCTTTTATTGGTTGGATATTATGCTCATATAGCCAATCGACAATACTGTTAATATTCCAATAATACTTATTAAATAACACTGTATGCAATGACATTTATATTATGATAATATTATAAATTTATTATATTCTTATAGTATAATGACAACTCAACTAATAAGTAATGAATTATACGTTTCATCTGATTATCTAAATAAAGGCATACTACCAAAGGCTGCAGTTCCAAAGGCTCCAAATAACACAACACAAAATTTTGTTTGGGAGATTGCATCTACAACAAATAATGCAGGAGTGAATGTGCAAACTGCAAGTTGGGTTGAAGTTCAAGATGCTCCTCCTCAACAAAATGCAATTATAAATAGTGAGCCCTCTATAACATCAACTCAAGGCTCATTTTTAGTATCAGATGGGACAAATCCATTTAACGCTCATTTTACAGATTTATTAAAAGCTGATGATGTTGATAATGTTATAAATACGTATGGAGATATTAGATTGCATAATACAACATCTAATCCTAATTATTCGTCTATTGATATGAATGAAGATAATGGAATGGATATTGTAAATTTCAATGGAGAGATAACATTTGCAACACAACAATATACTCGAACGTTTAATCAAATGGCATCTGATATTGATAAGTTGAAAGAAATTATAACGAACTTGACAACTATAACTTTCACATAATAAATTTAATATAAGAAATTTTTTTATCTAATTTAATATTATAATTAAGATGTCTTATATTCCGAATCATTTAGTTTTACAAGATAACACTGGAACAAGCAAACTTGATATCAAACTTCAAGATCAGTTTTCGAATAACTCTCTCATTAACACTCCATTTAAACTTGATGTTATTGCATCTAGTGGTATAAAAGTTGCTGGTGGAACTAGTCTTGAATTGCAGGTATCGCAAACTGGGACTGGTGTTCAAGTAAATGATAGTGTTGGTGCTAAAATGTATGCTCTTCCATCATCGGCTCCTTCAACGGGTCAAATGGTCGTGTCTTCTTCTAGTGGCAATTTGATTTTTCAGAATCAACCATCTATCCCTACCCCTCCTGCTGGCGGTGCTTTTGTATATACTCCTATGCAGCAAAATCTTGATGCTAATAATTATCAATTGTCTAAAGTTGGAAATATTGGCTTGGCTTCTGCAATGTTCCCTTCTGATACAGCGAGTATTTATGTTACTGATAATTCTGGAAATACTAAAGTTAATTTCAATAATAGTTCTACTTCTAACGGTTCATATGTATTTGATGCTTCTGTAAATGCAAGTAATTTTGTTACAGGCTCTGGAGATCTTAACGCATTGATTACACGAGTTGCAAACCTTGCTACTGCAGTAAATGCTGCTTTTGCTTTGAGTATCTAAATAATTAAATCTATGCATTTAAAGCTCATTTAACAATGGGGCTCGTATATATATAAAAGAATATATATAATAATTTCTTTCATTATTATATATATCATGTCTTCAAATGTTCCTTATAAAATAAGTCTTACAAATCCATCTGGTAATAATTCATCGATTGAGTGCGGAGCTAGTAATAACTTATTAATAACAGAGGATATCATTTCATTGATGGGCTCTGTTTCAGTTAATAATTTATATACACTTCCAACTTCAAGTCCTGCAGCAAATGGGAATTATTTATTAAATTCAAATAGTAATGCATTGTCATTCGCGGCATATTCTCCAGTTTCTATATCACAATTTCAATATAATTATTATGTTTCTACATCAGGCAGTGATTCAACGGGGGACGGTTCAATAAGTAACTCGTATAAGACAATTCAAAAATGCATTGATGTTATAAATCTTTTATCAGCAGATGTTAGTGCAAGCATTAACTTAAGCAGTGGAATTTATAATGAATCAATTTTGATAACGAAAAGCGGAGTTGGTATTTTTGGGTCTTCATCAGTTGGTTGTGTAATAATTGGAGATGTTGGGATTAATATGCTTCAGAATTCAAGTTTTTATTCTATTGCAGAAATAAATGATGTTCAAATTGTGGGCCAGATTTCTGTTATGAATTCTACAGCATATAGTAACTCAACAGTATTATCAAATGTTGTATTAATACCTCCTCCAAATTTTAATTGCTTAAGTGTTAATACAACTGGAGGATCTATATTAGCAGATGTGACAATAAAGAATTCGAGCGTGCTTTATATGACACCAAGCACAAGCGCAATTAATTTAATCAATGGAAGTTTAAGTATGATTGGGAGCCAAATAAGCAATACACCTTTACTTAATAACAATACAACCAAATCAATGATACTTGTAAGTGGAAGTTCAAGATGTAATTTGTTTGGTTCTTCTTTATTGCAAGCATCATCACAATCTACATGCGCGGCTTTAATTGACATTGGAAATACAAGCAATGCAACATCAAGTTCAACAATCAATTCGTGCATATTATTATTTCTTGCAAATACTGCATCAGCAACAGCAAGCATTATAAATTTTAGTAATACAGCATCCGCCAACACGTATTTCTTTTATAATAATGCAGTTAGAACAAATTATAATGTGGGAACTGGTTCAGATAAATACATCATTAGTAAAAGTAATAATGGGGCAGTCAATTTTACTTTTGGAAATGTTCTCTCTTATAACAATACTAATCACTCAATACCTAATACTGGTTTTGTAACAGGATACACAAAGACAGCCATGAAGACAGTAATTTAAATATTTTATTCCAGGAGGATATAAATAAAAATAATAATCTATAGTAATAATATAATGGAGTTATTCAAAGATAGACATGATTTAAGCCCTCTTAGTATTAAAACATATACGAGTTGTTTATTGAAACTGTTTGATGTTGCAAAACTAAAGAATGGGATAGATTTTGTGGATAGACCAAAACATATTATTGATTGCTTGGATAAGTATTATGAAAATGACAATAGCAAGAAAACAAAACTTGGGGCTGTGTTATCATATATTAAAGGGTTATCAAAAGATTCAAATTCTGGGTTAGAGAAACAAATAAAAGATGCAAGTGAATTATATATGGAATACATAGACAAATATAATTCGAACATTAAAAATAAACTAGCAACACATAAGAAGACACCAGAAGAAGAAAAGAACTGGACAAATGAGGATGATGTAAAAAAGATAACAGAACATTTGAAATTACAAATACCAACTAATATACACACAATGCATGATTTAAATAAGTTTAGAAATTACATTATATATATATTGTATCAGGATGTTCCAAGCAGGCTTGATATTGCAGATAGTAAAATAATGTATAAAACTAATAAAGAACTAAATGATGAATATAATTATATTGTATTGGATAAGAGAAAGAAGACAGCAACTTATTATATGAATGAATACAAAACAAAGAAGACATACGGGAGCAAGGAAATCAAATTGAATAATGAATTATATGCACCATTGAATGACTATCTTAAAGAATTACAAAAGTTTAATAAAGATGGATGGCTTTTATTAAATGATAAAGGAGAAAAACTAACACGTAATGCATTAAGTAAAATTTATTCTGGATTGGGTGCAGTTGTTGGGAAAAAGCTTGGAGTATCAGCAAACCGTCATATTGCAATCAGCAATTTAGTTCCAATCGATAAAATGCAGAGATTAGCTGATATCATGGGAAATTCAATTAATGAACAAATACAAACATACGCAAAGAAAGAATAAAAATTAATAATGAAACATATAAAAACATAATAAATAAAAATATCAATGGAATACCAAACGAACAAATATCATGATGGAAAGATATATGCTTTAAGAAGTTTTCAAACACCCCTTTATTATGTTGGAAGCACCACTCAGACATTATCAAGAAGATTAGCAGGACATAGACGGGATTATAAAAATCATATTAATAATAATACATGTAAAATATATCATGCTGATGTAATGAAATATGATGATGTATATATTGAATTGATTGAATATTATAAATGTAATACACGAGATGAATTATTAAAAAGGGAAGGAGAACTGATAAGAGAAAAATATAATGAGATTACTAATAAAAATAAACCATCAAGAACAAAAGAAGAGTATATTAAATATAATAATGATATGCAAAAGAAACCAGAAAATATTCAACAAAGAAAACAATATGCTATATTACATAGAGATGAATACAAAGAAAAATATGGCCATCATGGCAAAAAGAAATATATATGTAATATATGTCAAATGGAAATGTTAAATACTCATAAATACAGTCATGTGAAAACAAAATCTCATATAGATAATGTCCATAAGAATGAATAAAATCAATATAATACATGTATTTATTGGTTTATTCGTGATTATCCGGCGAAAAAATGCATTTTTTCGTCTATCAAAAATGAATAAATCATGATATTACATAGCATATTGTGATTTATTTTATTTATTTATTTATTTATTGCATATATATATGTATGTATTTTAAATATAATTAATATAACATTTATTATATTCTTATTGTATATGAACAATCGCAAGGTTTATTTAAAAGATAATATGATATTTGTGGCTCCTGGTAGAGGTGATAAAAAGTATGATGTATATGATAATAAATTAAAATATATAACATCATTTGGTTCAAGAAATCATGCACAATTTAAAGATTTGATCGGAGCATATTCAAATATGGATCATAAAAATTTGTTGCGTAAAGATAGATATTATAAAAGACATAAGAATGACTATAACGTATATCCATATCCAAGTTATTTCAGTAATAAATATTTATGGTAAAATTATTATAATAATATATAATAATAGATTTAAATGTTTAAATTGTTTAGTCATATCAATAGATTAATAACTAAGTTTAAAATTATGATTGTTGGATGCAATCATCCGCATCCTCATATATATATATTAGGGGGTGGATTCTGTCGTTGTTGTAATAAGAGGTTGGCTATGTATGATTATTGATGTGTTTTGTTTTCAAACAACATTTTTAATTTCTTTATGTCTTCTTCTAATTGTTTAATCTTGTCATTTGTTTGTTCTGCTGGTTTAATTATATTGTTCTTTACATTCTCCAAATGATATTTTGCTTTGTTATGTATGTATCTGTTCAAAAAATTAATATTCTTTGAACACGCTTCACAGTAATGTGTAAGTTCCTTTTTATTATATGACTGCATGTATTTGCGTTGATATTCCTTTCGGTTGTCTGTCAATTTGATTTTATTGCATTTATTTTCTTCCATAATTATTACTATATTATAGTGAGAGATTTTTTTAAATATTTTTAAATATAATTAATAATTAAGATTATGTTATTATTCAATATAATATTTTATTGAGTAGTAGTAGTGCCTTGTTCTGCAACATCCATTTTAGATAACATACCATCTATTATTTGCCATTTAGAATATACTGGTTCTTTATTTGTATTTACGAAAGCTTTATGTTTCTGAGTCTTATTGTGAGAGTGTTTGTTATATAACTTGAATATATGCCCGCTACAGGAGCATTTATAATATATCTCTCTTGCCATATACTCCTTCATATATTCCCCTCGGGTCTTCTTAACTTTGTTTTCAAATTCCATATTATATATATTAGATTGAGAATTTTTTAAATATATATTATTTATAATTAATAATTATTAATTTTGGACTTCATCATATTTTATAAAGTTCTTTTCGATAAATGATTTTTCTAATTCTTCAATATTTATTTCATAAACAACTCCTTTATTTGTTCTCTTTTTAANAACTTGATTTATACTTTTCAATTTCAAACCAAAACAAGTAGGNGTATAATCACACTTAAAATTATTTTCTTTAACNAATGCATTGAATAAAGCAAATAATTGAGATGCTCCATATGTTTCAATTGTATTCTTAACTATTCCTTTATCCACAATAATACTATGCCATGCACTTATTAATGTTTCTAGAAATAATATAATAATTGGTTTATTAGCTTCTTTTAAATCACTGTATATTTGTGTCATTGGTCTATTATTAGTAAAATCATAATCATCTGATTCTAATGACATAAAATAATCATAAAATAACTTTGCATATGACTTATTATTTAATTCTTCTCTGAGAGCGTCAAAATATTCTTTGTTATTACAAATAGAATTATCACATTCCCAAACTGTAAATCGTCTATTGGTAGGAGTTATATTAATAGGATTATCATTGTTTGTTAATAATATCAATGTTGCGCAGTTTGTTTGCTGTATAGGGTCAAAACCTTTGAATTCAATATTATTTGTGACTTTTGTTATTCTGTCTTTTATTCTTTCGAGAATATTAGCAGTTTCTTTTCTTGATGCCTCATTCATAACAATTAGAATTTTATTATTTAAACTTGCATTGAATGTTCCAAATATTAAGTTCAAATCAGAATCATTGAAATAGTATTTCTCTCCCAATATATCATTACCAAACCAATTGAAAAAAGTATCTTTTCCTGCTCCTTCTTCTGATTTCATAATAATAGCTGTGTTTGTTAATTTAGTTGGATTCTTAACTTTTCGAGATAAAACCATTAAGAAATAGTCTATAACTTTCTCATCATTGCCGCACAACTTCTCAATGTGTTTATATATTTTGGTTTCTTTGATATTTTTAATATCAATATTTAACTTTTCACATTCAGTTTTGGTTACTTTGAATCCATCAAAAGTATTATATACATTTGGAGGAGTTTCCAAACATGGTTTAAATTCTAGCTTATCATATACTCTTATTTGTTCATCTTCCATCCATCTATCAGTAAAAGCAACCTTCTTTCCTTTATCATAATCCATTATTCTTTTGTTTTGATATACATCAATAAATTCTCCTTTCTTTCTAATAGATACTTCATTATTATCATTTATTATACAGTATGCCATTGGTTCTAATAACTTAAAATTATTCATTTCAAATTCTTCTTTCACGTCTTCATAGTCATTCTCCAACTTCATGTCATATCCTTCATTCATCTGTTTTACTTTTAGTTTAATATTGAATTGAGTTTTGGTTGCAACATACTTTTCAACTTCTTCTAATAATGTATCATAAAATGCGACTTTCAATATCATAATACCATCACTACATAATGCGCAATTACCCCCTTTGATAGCACCTTTCGAAACCATATAGTCATACATATTCTCCAATATCTTATTTTCATAATGTTGCATTACAAACGATACACATGAACCCTCTATGTTATATTTCTTATTCTTTTCTATTCTCTTACATAGTTCTTTATTCTGGTTTGTTATTTTTGAATTTATTATGATCATTTCATTTGTGAAGTTCTTAATAAATGCATTATTTATGTTGTCTTGTGTATTTCCATACATCTTTTTTATGATTTCTTCTTTTATCATGTCATTTGTTATATTTTGGTTTTCTGTTCTAATCTGTTCAAATATTTTTTCTCTATTTGCAACATATTCTGTAAGATAAGGACACTCAATATTATTGGCCTTGCAAAGTTGAGATAATATAACTGGATGTGCATTAACCATATCAATATCTATATATTTGTCTCTTGCAATAGTATGTCTTATTTCTCTTCTCAAATTATTAAATCCCAAACCCTTCACTGGAGATACTCTTCCAACTCCAACTTTGCATGTTTTATATTCAATAGTTGCTTTATTAAATTTAACTAATTTTCTATAACCCATCAATTGGCCTTTCTCATCCCATTCAGCAGTCTGTTGTAAGTAGTCAGATATAAGTAACTTGTTTAAAAGGCTCTTATTGACTATCTCTACAAACTTCATCCCGTCGAATTTTGATTTTACCAATTCTATTTCCAACTTCATTATTATAATCTATATATAGAAAATTATTTTTATATATTATTTATGCTTAACAAATTAATTTTAAAAATGGCCTTAGTGTAGGGTTTTTTTAACCATACACTGAAACCCTACACTAATAAATATCGTTTGGGGCGCTATCTTCCTGTGTTTTAACAATGTTTTACCAAAAAAACCCTCTTAAACTAACCCTTTTAATATATTTAGTGTATAGTGTATGGTTGTGTAGGGTTTTTATAACTTCAATTAAAAAAAATATTTTTTTTATAAATTTTTTTTTTATAATTTTTTTTTCTAGAATCAGTTTGACAAACAAACCATACACTACATACTATACACGACAGCAGGATATTAGGAAGATACATCCAATACGCTATTTTATACAAGGATATTCACAAACTAAACATAAAGAACCCCTCATAACAAACCCAACACTAGAAACCCAACACTAGAAACCCAACACTAGAAAACCATACACCAGAAACCCAACACCAGAAACCATACACTAGAAATCCAACACTAGAAACCATACACTAGAAACCCAACACTAGAAACCATACACTAGAAACCCAACACTAGAAACCATACACTAGAAACCATACACAACCAAAAGATATTACGAATCTTTCAACTCATCTTGAAGTTTCTTAATAGTTTCATCAATAACAACAAGTTCTTCTTTGATTTTTTTTACTTCAGCAGGAGTCAAGTCTTTATTATAGCGATATTCAAGAGAATCTTTTTTAAATTTCTTCTCTCCTTTTAATCCAGCAATTTCAAGCAATAATTTTTTTCGTCTTTTCTCCTTCTCTTTTACGGATTCCTTTTGTGCTTTATTTGCTTCATATGTATCAAG
>JGI24890J29729_1000628_pt1 | contig 20750 bp, 19 predicted proteins | sample FreactcultureFD7_FD_29729 | JGI IMG/M metagenome (IMG submission 29729)
ACGAAGTTGCGGGAATGATGGGAGGTTTCGAATGTCTCAACAATCCCCAATTGATACTCGCGAACCATTTATGTTGTTTGACTTCACTAGCTCCACTCTGACTTCCCATTCGTTTGTGTTCGTCTTTGCATAACAGTCGTTTGATGACACTCTTGCAGACGGTAGTCGTAGCGGGATGATCAGGGAAAGCGGGTTCGTTGCGAAGGACATTACTGAATGTCGCATGTCGATTCGAGCCTTTGAAAGGAGTACATCCGTACAGCATTTCGAAGACGAGAATACCAAAGGTCCACCTACAATAGAGCGACATGTCAGTTCTGGAGAAGAGGAAAGGAGGAGAGGAGCGAAACTCACCAGTCGACAGCAGAACTGTGACCTCGACCATTGATGACCTCGGGACAAATGTATTCTGTGGGATCACATGGAGGATACATCAGTAACAAGATGATAAAAAGGATCAAGGAAACCCACCTTCAGTACCGACAAAGCTGTGAGTACGAAATCAATCACAAGATCAGTTCCTGGCTCGAACTGATTGAATTGCGAGAACAACAACTCACGAGTTCGTTCTGAAATCCGCAATACAACTCTTCGTATCAACCAGAGGCACTCCATTTGGCGTCATCATCTTGATCCCAGCAGGTGCACCTCCAGTCGAATCTGATTGTTTCGAAAGATCGAAATCTGAGAGCATGATGTGTCCAGTTTGATGCAGTAAGATGTCTATATTGTGACTCAAAGGTGAGCGACATCGTTGAACAAGGGGAACAAGGAAAGGTTCAACGTACTTTCAGGTTTGAGATCTCGATAGATGAAACCCATCAGATGAAGATACTCGAGAGCTGCGACGACTTCAGCAGCGTAAAACTTGGCATCGTCTTCGGGTAAGCATTTTCCTGGTCGAGTTTGTAACGCTCGGAAGAATTCTCCTCCCATACAATATTCCATGCCTGAGAAAGAAGAATTCGAAATCAGCGATAGTCCTGGAAAGACGACTTGAGCGAGTTTGAAACTCACAAAGATAGAGGTAGTCGTCGGATTGGAAAGAGTGGTATAGGGTAACAATGAAAGGATGGTTTGAACCAGCAAGAATTTCCTGTGAGCTCAAGACTTTTGTTAGTTTCTTTTCGTGGCTAGTTCGTAACTCGAACTTACCTCTTCTGCCAGCGCTCGTTTGATTTTGTTCCTTTTGATCATCTCCTTCTTCGACAACACCTTCATCGCATACAAGGTCTGACTCTGTTTCTCCCTAACGAGGTAAACTTTTCCAACATCTCCCTTTCCCAACAATTTGATCTTTTGAAAGCTAGATGGTCCAACTTCTCGATTCCGGACTCGAATAGAAGAGGAAGAGTAAGTCCGTCGGAAAGCAGCTCGAGGTGATCCAGCGAGACCTCCATTATTGAGCGAAATCGTGCCCGGGTTGGGCGAAGGAGGAGCGAGAAGAGAGGGAGACTTGTTGGCGATTGTGGGAGAAGAGCGGGAGCGAGTGGGAGAGTCCGTGGTATCCGCTGATGGTTGTTTCGCCGAAGAAGAACGAGTAGAACTAGAAGTTGACTTTTCTCGATCTGATCCTGAGGATTTCGACGAGTTCTTTTTCGAGGTGAACCGAGAAGTCGAACCGTGACTACTGCCTCCATTCATTGACACTCCTGAATCGTGTAGATCTCCAACGGGAATCACGCCTGTCGGTAAGGGTGGAATCTGATCGGATTGAGACGAAGGCGAAAGGAATCCATTCTTTGAATTTGGATAGGGATAGCTCTTGTCGGAGGAGGAGGGAGCTGAAGTACCGGAAGAGAATAGTCCACCAGAGAAGAGTGCTTTCGTNTTGGGTGCTGAAGCGACTCGTCGCAGGAATCTAGGTAAAGTGTGNCCTCCTCCTCCTCCTCCTGTTGACGGCGAAGNACCTGATGCGACTGGACCAGAGGTNANTCGGAACGATGATTGAGTTGGATCTGCGGTTTGAGGAGGAGAACCAGGATGATCTCGCCCAGCTGACCGACCCAGTGAGCGAAATTTATCCGTTCCTTTTGTACCACCGCTACTACTTCCCAATCTCGCCAACTTTCCCGTACTAGCTCTCAAATTCTCCTTTCCAAACTCTGTTGTTGTCGTCCCTGTACCTTTCCAACTCCTCTGACTTGGCGCAGGACTTGAAGCTCCCGTTGCACCGCTTGAAAACGAAGGATCAAAGTAACCGTCTTTTCCGTTGGATTCTGTCGAATTGATCCCAGGAGAGTTGAAGCCGTTCGCTGAAGAAGAGTTTGCTGAAGAGTTGTACAGTGCAGTATGGAGGATAGGAGATTGTGGATGAGGAGAGAAGAGATCTGACCCGGCCGCCGCTTCGTGGAGAGGGGAAGAATTTGAACTAGATTCAGCTGCGACAGAGTTCTTTCTTGATAATCTTCCTACCATACGTTTCCAAGGTGATTGGTGATGCGCTGGAGAAGTCGTTACTGATCCTGGTGAAGAAGTTGAACGTTTATTGAAGGGAGGAATAGGAGGAGGGGCGGAAGAGTAGGAAGGAGAAGGAGAAGCGGTAGTTTGTTGTGTCGTACTTGATGATGGAGTGGTCGCCATGACCTGGGCTAGCGTTTGGCGGTGGGAAGAAAGCGAGACTTCAATAATTTCGCAACCAATTCGCAACGACAGTTCGCTACATTTTCTATAGCTTTTACGCGCGAGCTTCTCGTACAGGAAGCTAAGCAGATCGTACTAGTCTACTCTCCTAAAATTCAAGGAGAAGCGAGAATTTGATTGCTGAAAAGTTTCAAGATTCGCCATCGCGCCCAGTTTCTTCTTCCTCCACTCTCTCTCTCAACCAAAATGCAGTCAGTGCACACTCTCCTAGAGCAGGAAGCTGCTGCCAACTCGGCCGCCGTATTCACCTACGATTCTGAACTCTCCTTCGGTTCAAATCTCCAAGGAAGTCAAGATGTCGCCATTTACAAGATGCAAATCCGTGCAGGTGCAGGTTCAGCTTTAGTGGGATACGTTCAATCTGCTGCATTCTCATCAAAGGGTGCAGTCAGCAACAAACCCGTTACCGTTCTCGCCTCGACCGCATCCTTCCTTTCCCTCGTTCCTTCCCTTCTCGCTCTTCCCTCGAACGACAAACGCCCTGCCGCTACTTTCCACGTCTCAGCACAAACTAGTTCGACCAAGACCAACGAGGATGGAGAGGTCACCCTTACTCAAGTCCCTGAGATCGGTGCATTGTTGGAAGGTGCGAAACAGTTGAGTGAAGGTGGATGGAACGGTGCCGTTGTTCTCTCAGAGACTCCCGAAGAGGCTGTAAGTGTTGGAACTGGACTCGCCAAGGCTGTCGCTCAAGCTGGATTCGATCTCGTTAACGTATTCGATGGCCTCACCGCTGGACGTCAACTCAACTCTTCCCTCGTTTCCTCCTCTTCCGGTTCCCCTGCCCAATCCCTCGAAGACACCCTCTCTTCCGCTCTCCCATTCTTCTCTTACTCTGGATCCGAATCCGCTACCAAAGTCCTCGTCCTCCCTGCCTCGACCTACTCTGCCAGTGCGAAAGCAGCTGTCGCAGCTTCAAGCAACTCGGACGTAGGTATCTTGAGCGTACGTGTCCTCAAGCCCTGGAGCGTCGAGCAGCTCTTCGCAGCCCTTCCCAAGTCGGTCAAGTCCCTTCACGTCTTCACCGAGGAAGGCGAGACGAACGGAGGTCTTTACGAAGATGTCCTTTCATCAGTCTACGAGAAGTCTTCCCCCTTCAAGGTTCGCTCCCTCCCCGTCTCGACTTCGACTGTCCCTACCGTACAAGAGTGGGTTGAGCGCATCGCTCAACTCTCCGGAACCTCGGCCGCTTCCCTCAAATCCCTCCTTCCCGCTCAAGCCAAACTCGCCGTCTTCTGGGATCTCGACTCGTCGTCTGGAGAAACTGAAAAGGTACCTGTCGCTCTCGCCACTGCCTTCTCTGGAGAGGCCACCGGAGTCGTCTCGAAACTCGACGTTCGTTACGACAACTACCGTCAAGGAGGAGTACAACAAGCCGCTCTTCTTCTCGAGGCTAGCAGTGCTGCCAAGAAGGAATCTTACTCTCTTTCTTCGATCGCCGCCACTTCCCCTCCTTCCCTCCTCTTCCTCTCGAACCCCGCCGCCGTCTTCAAGGCTTACGAACCCATTTCGACTTCGACCGTTTCTTCCCAAACTCGTATCGTCGTCTCGGCCAACTGGACTCAAGACGAGTTCGCTACGAAGCTCCCTCACTCGGCTCGCAAGGCTCTCGTCGAACTCGCGAATGGAGGAAAAGGACACCTCTTCGTCATCGACGCCGACAAGATCGCAAAGACTCAGCAAGTTCGCGCTGCCGATGTCGCCGAGATCGTCTTCTGGACTCTCTACCTCCCTTCGTCCATCTCTGCCAAGGATCTCGTCTCCCTCCTCGCTCAAACTCCCAGCTTTTCCAACTGGAAATCCGCCAAACTCGTCGAGGTCAACGGAGCCGTTCGCAACGCTCTCGAGAAGATCAACGTCGAGGCTTCGTGGGCTGATGAGCCTGTCGATGAGGAAGGTAACAAGGTCGATCTCCCCGCTTCCCTTCCTACTTCTCTCATCGCTACCGCTACTGGACCCAACCCTGACCGTACTTTCCCCGATCCTGTCGCCACCATCGCCGGTACTCCTTCCAAGTCGTGGCACTCGGCTGCTCACCGTCTCCTCTTCCCCGAGGCTTTCCAAACCGAGGAGACCTTCGAGGAGAAACTTCGTCCCGATCTTCCCGAGAAGAACTTCCTTATTACCGTCTCGGAGAACCGTCGTCTCACTCCCAACACTTACGACCGTAACGTCTTCCACATCGAGTTCTCGACTGAAGGCACCGGACTCAAGTACGCTATCGGAGAAGCTCTCGGTATTCACGGTTGGAACGATACTCAAGAAGTCAACGAGTTCCTCGAATGGTACGGACTCGACCCAGAAGCCGTCATCTCGATTCCTTCCCGTATCGACCCTTCTCGTATCGAACAACGTACCGTCTTCCAAGTCTTCCAACAAAACCTCGACATCTTCGGTAAACCTGGCAAGTCGTTCTACGAGACTCTTTCCAAGTACGCAACCAACAAGAACGAGGAACGAGCCCTTCGTTTCATCGCTTGCCCTGATGGAAACGCTACTTTCAAGAAGATGAGCGAGATGGATACCGTTACNTACGCCGATATCCTTCGTCAATTCCCTTCCGCNAAACCTACTATCGAAGACCTCGTTCGCGAAATCGAGGAGATTCACCCTCGTCACTACTCGATCGCTTCTTCGCAAAACTTTGTTGGAGACTCGGTTCACCTCCTCATTGTTACCGTTGAATGGCAAACTCCCAAGGGTGAGTGACACTCTTTCCCTTTTTTTCTGTCACTTTTTCCTGTTTTCTGACTTTCTTTTCGTTTCTCCATCAGGATCTCCTCGTTTCGGTCAATGCACTCGATACCTCGCTGGCCTCAAGCCTGGAGACAAGGTTATGGCTTCTGTAAAGCCCTCGGTTATGAAGGTGAGTGATCTCTCTGCAAACTGTTCGATATCGGCATTCTCTAACTTTTCGTTTACCTCTTCGTCTAGCTCCCTCCTCTCGATACTCAACCTGTAATCATGGCTGGTCTCGGTACCGGAGCTGCTCCTTTCCGAGCCTTCATCCAAGAGCGAGCCTGGCAAAAAGCTCAAGGAAAAGAAGTCGGTCCTCTCGTTTACTATTTCGGATCTCGACACCGAGGACAAGAGTATCTCTATGGAGAGGAACTCGAGGCGTACTTCAAGGAAGGGGTCGTCACTCACTTGGGTCTCGCCTTCTCTCGTGATACCGACAAGAAGGTTTACATTCAACATAAAATTCAAGAAGATGGCCAACTTCTCGCTAAACTCCTTGGTCCCGACAACGGTGCTTTCTTCCTCTGTGGTCCCAGTACGTCTCGTCCTCTTCTTCCAAACTGCGTCATGAGTAAAACTAACCTCTACATCGCGTTACAGCTTGGCCCGTTCCCGATGTCTACGAGGCTTTGGTCAAGGCTTTCGTTGGAGATGGAAAGACGGTCGAGGAGGCTGAAAACAAGATCGAAGAGTTAAAATCAGATGAACGCTATGTCTTGGAGGTGTACTAGGCGTTGTCAGAGTCGAGGAGGATATCATTTTCTGTTGTCAAGTTGTTAGATTTCTCTTCATTCACCGCAATCCTAGATATACGGTTCATCTCTACTCTCAATCTTCTACGCGAGGAACTGCTGATCACCGTACGAAGATGGCGGAGAGAGACCGGACCGATCCTGAGTGTTTCACCTGCGAGATGGCATTTCTTCGTAAACTTCGAGCTTCTCTGACGACACTCTCTGGAGGCGATCACTGGGCGCTCTTATCTGATATATTCTTCACTCACCGTCGATATGATGCAGCATACAGAGAGTGCAATTCCGATAAACTACAAGCTGGTTGCGAGCGATCATGCGATCTATAGTACAGACTAATCCATATTTATATGCAGAGGGGTAGAGTAAGGCGACTAAGGTAACGAAAGATATGATAAAGGGGCAAGTAAGGGTGAAGAGAAATGCGAAGGGGTTGTCCAGAACGAGAGCGAGAGAGGGAGAAGTTTCTACAATCCATCGTTGTAGAGTTTCCGACAGAGTGCCACAGCCATGTGTTCCAGGCTGAACTTATCGTGCTTACGAGTATCGGCTTTGACGGGAGAGTCGGATGTAGACGAAGTCGTTGTCGAGGAAGAGGAGGAGGGATTTGAGGTCGACGATGAGGAGGAACTGACGGGAGCTCCATAGAGCATGCGAGTTGCGGGATTGTCGACAATACTGCCAGTGACGGATGAAGCGGCGGATTGAGCAGATTGTGCAGAGGAAGTTGCGGAAGAGGCGACTGAGGAAGCGACCGATGATGCGACATCTCCTGCTTTGTTTGCGAGTTGAGCTGCTGCACCTTTCTTGTCACCAGTACCGGGGAGTTGAGAGACGATCCAATCGGCAGCGGAAGCGAGTCCTTTTGCGTCGTCGCAATCGACCTTTTTCGTTTCGGCGACGGGAGGTGACGAAGGAGGAGGTCGGAGAGTTTGTGCTTCGGCTCCTCCAGCAGCGGGTGGTGGAGAAGTCGATCCAGTTTCGATCGCCTTTTCCTTCGCTTCTTTCCCATTCTTCTTGCTCGAACCCTTGAGTTTCCCAATCAAAGCGTAAACGTCCTGCCATTGCCATCCTCGATCATCCTTTGTCGATTTCGTCGAAAGAGGTTTCGATTGATACTTTTCGTCCTCGATTCCTCCTTGGACTCGTTCCGCTTTCTCCCCTTGAACCGGTTCCTTCGTCTTCCTAAATTCGCTCCTCGTCATTTCCTCGACTGCATGCTTACTCGCTTCCGCACTGATTAACCCGCTTGATCCTCGCATCTCCCAGTGATCGGCTCCGTCGAAAGTTCCCAAGAATTCTCCCCATCTCGCACTGTCAACATTGACTAATCCATCGTTTCCTCGCCAATCTGGAGGTGCTGCTCGTTTCTGAGAGATCCGTGTTTGCTCAGCTCCATCGAGAACGAGTTTCGGAAGCCATAGAGGGTGCCAAATCGGGATCTTCTCTGTCCGACCGGCGATCGAGTAGTATTTGACATCGGGAAGATTGGGAGTGGTAGGGTTGAAGACGTCGCGCATGAAGGTAGGAGTGAGGTTAGCGTATGCGGGAGAGTCGAGAAGGTTCAGGAGGTAAGAAGTGACGGTGGTAGAGAGGTTGAAAGGTAATCCAGGAAATTTCGTCAACTCTTTGATCTTCTCCCCTCGTTCCGCTGCTTGTTTCGCTTTCGCTGCAGCCTTTTTCGCAGCTTCGACTTGATCGCGAGAGAGGATTGGAGATTTAAGGGTGAGAGGAAGGGGCATCGAAGTGTCGTCGGGTTCGTCGAGAGAAGCAGAGTTTGCTGGAGTAGAGTTGGCGAAAGCTTCTGAAGACTCGAGATCTGTTCCAATGCCGATGTTTGCTCGGCACCAGGACATAAACTCTGATCCACGATGAGGGGTGCAGATGGTGGTGAGGGATCGAGGATGGTAGAGAACTGGTTGGATTTGGGAGATGAGGTATCGGGCGTCGAGTCCTCCCTGTGAGAAACAACGATCAGTCTGGCAGTGAGAAAAATTATCATCAAGTGTGACTCACCATTGAATGAGCGACGAAATTGATATCTCGATTGAGAAGAGAAGGGGTATCTTCGAGAGATTTGTGTAAAACGTTTGCTCGATTCTTGACAGAACCAGTTCTGTTTGGCGAGCTACGTCAGAAGGCAGTCCAGAAACCAGATACGAGATCGGGAGCTTACCCAGGAACAGCTGTAACGTAAACTTCTGCACCAATCTTTCCTCTCAAGATTTTCAAGAGGTCTCCCCAATAATGCAATCGAAAGAACCCGGGCCCTCTAACATCAAAGCCGTATAGTCCTGTCGGGAAACGGCATTAGTGAGAGAAACGCGGCAGGCATTGGGTGAGAAAAGCGTACCATGACAAAGGACTATCGGATGTCGAGGTTTCAGGATAGGATCGTAAAGTAACGGATGCCGTATCAGCGAGTTGATCTCTCCGTAAGGCGACGGTGGGCGAGGGGGTAGCTGAGAAGACCCTCGAGGTTTCGGATGCGAGAGAATAGCATTCTCTTCGTTCGTAAGTTTCGGTCCTTCCGACGTTGGATTCGCTATTGTGCTCGTGCTCCGTAACGCCGGTGTCTCCTTCGTTACTGTTGATACGGCCGAGTCGAGAACGTTCGAGAGCAAGTCGTGATAAGCGAGCGCTGGTTTAGATTGTGAGGAAGAGGAGGAGAGTAATCGGTAGGAAGAGCGGTTTTGCCGCGTGGAAGGGATAGGGGGGTAATTCCGTAGGGTGATAGTCCTCAGGCGAAGTATCGGGGCCATTGGAGCGTGTTGAGGAGCTCTGCGAGGCGCCGAACGTGGGGTTGGGGAAACCTGCGAAGTCGACCTTGCGGAGCTGCTATCGACACGCGCTTCTCTAGAGGAGTGATCAAGAGATGTAGATGAGTTGTGGTCGAGACTGGTAGTCGTAGGAGTGTGAGGTCGAGTCATGGAAGGTTGTTTACTCTTGATCTGTTCTCCGTATTCTTCTCCTTTCCTCTGTCGTTTGACTCCATTCCTTCTAGATGTGAGCTCTTCTATACCTCCATCATAACTTTCTATAGCGGGTTCATTCCATGTATCGGCGAATTGCGAGTTCTTGACGAGTTGAACGGCAGGACCTAAAGGTAAAGGGGAGGCGAGGGCGCAGAGTCTGCGAACGGTGGGTATAGCGGTCGAAGTTGCCATACAGGCTCAAAGAGTGTGGAGGAGACAATCTTGTGTTTGTAGTGAATGGTTGGAAACAGAAAAGTCAGGTGCTAGGAAATGACCGCATCAAAACTTCCATTCCTTTCCTCTTTTGACTGACCTTCCACTTGACCTAGTCTCGACTCGAACGTATCTTCTGATCACTCGCAGTAACGCGCGACGAAAGGAGATAGCTTTCTTTCGCTTCGCATCCTTCTCAAACTGTCTCCTCGCTTGCTCTCAGCTCATTTGCTCGCTTCGTCCTGTCTCTTCCACCGTCACTTATCCTGATCTCAAATTGGTCGAGACGATGAAGACGCTTTGACAACTTCGTCGTCGCTGTCCGAGGACTTTCCGGAGTTTGAGAATTCTCCTATTTCCCGTTTCCTTCTTTCTTCTTCTCCCTCTCACCTTTTAAACGCCAACATGCATCTCATCCTACTTCGAGCTCTTCAATACGCGCTCGTCGTCTTGCCGCTTTTCACATCTGCGCAAGACACGACTTCTCCTCCAGCTTCTTTATCCACGACCCTCTCTCAATCGGTTATCTCCTCAAATCCTTCTGCCTCGCCAACCTCCGCTTCCATTCCTCCAGCTCCTACCGTCAATAGTACCGTCGGCACATCGCAAGATTTGTTTCTGTGGCCCCCGCAAGGGGGTTTGAGGCAATGCGAACGAGTCACTTTCAGTTTCACCAAACCCGCCGTGCCATTGACCGTACGTTCCTCCCCCTCCTCTTACCCTCTCCGAACGAAGCTGACAATCTACCCCAAATAGTGCGGCATATATGTAACGAGTGAATTGACTTCGCGTATCGTCAGAAGGAGTTGAGCTGATTGAATGATTCGTCTTTCTTCTCCGCAGACACTTCGACTTATCTTGAGCAAGTCATCCTGTCGCCTACCTACAACACTTTGATCTCGGGGACCTTTGCATGGACTGTCGACATGCCGGTGGGTCTAAGCGTTAACGTCCAAGTCTGTAAGCTGAGTTTCTCTTTGCTCCTTCTTCGCTTGGTTACTGACGATCATCCGTTGAATGTCAGTCGTCACAATCAATGGTCAGATCTCTCAATACACGCTTCCGAACATGGTAGTACAAGAAGGACAGGACAATTCATGTTTGGGTCGCAATGTCGGTCAAAATACTCAAAGTATCATTTCTTACGCCTCAAGTCTCAACGGCTCCTACGTCTACGCTTCGTGAGTAAATAGCCTGTCGGAGTCACGAGCCTCGTTCCTGACTACGGATTTGTAATGTTCGCTCACAGCCCCTCGAGCTCATCGACAAGCTCGTCTTCCGGAGGGTCTTCCGGAGGTAAAGGTGGACTCTCTGGAGGCGCTATCGCCGGAATCGTCATTGGAGTCCTCGTTGGAGCAGTCCTCATCGCACTTTGCTGCTTCTACAAGCATAGGCGCTTACAACGCCGTTCTGAAACCGAAAACGTGCAAATGCAAGATCAACAATTCGTTCAGCAAGTTATTCCGGCGTCTCAAGTTCAAGGTCCACCTCCCACGTACGCTCAAAACTATGCTAATAGCGTCATGAGTGGTTCGACGGCTGGATCTCCTTATAAGAGATCTGCTCCACCAGGAACTGTCGCTGAACCAGTGAGTGAATTCTGATCTCAGCAATGTCATACATCGCTAAGACGAGGGTTCCCTCACAGATGTCGACAACTCCTCCACCTCGTGAACTGAACCCTGGGTCACCTTTGAAAGGAGAGATGGGAATGAGGGAAGGAACTCAAGGATTAGCCGACCCTTCATCCTTCGTCAGTCGTTCAAACAGTCACAAAGCATTGTAGGAGATGCTCTCTTGGCTCTATGGTTCTATCTGTTTGTTTATCGAATATCAATAATGCAAAAAGGACAATGCGAGTGGTTTGCGAAACGATACAGAAAATCTCGAAAGAGAGGGAGAGGGAGAGTGCGCGATCAAGTGAGAGCTACACCTCGTAAGAAAGCTAGAGTACCTAAATTGTAGTGAGTCAAGTCGATCAATCGTTCAGCTTCCTTCTTTTGCTCTGTTTGAATCGCGAGCATCTTCTCTCGAATTCCATCTTCTGGGTTCGAGATGAGGACGTCTCCGTGGATTCGGAGGAAGACGGCGAGGAAGGTTTCGGTCGCTTCAAAGTCGCGGTGGGATTGAAGTCGGGAGAGGAGGGAGTGGAGGAAGGCGCGGAGGTGAGGAAGAGTCGAGAGGGAACGGATTTCGAGGTCGAGCGCAGAGGGTGAGAGAGCTTTCAGGTACTCGAAGAACGCTTGATCTGCGGTTGGATCAATTGCTCCTACCATGTCAGCGGTCTGCAGCAGACGTAGCGAGAACGGTCACAAACGCACAAGGTCCATTCTCCTTCTCAGCCAACAATCTCCTAACGAAATCCGTCTCGATCGAATTCCCAGCAGAGTAGTCCAGTTTCCTCTTCGCTCCATCAGTCGCAGCTGAGACTGCATCCCCTCCATCCTGCTTCGCATCAACACCGAAATCGAATCGAGCGTCTGTTCCAGGTAAAGTAGGGAGGAAGAAAGGAGCGCGTTCAGGAGCTTTCGGCGCTTCCTTCGGTTTGTTGCGTTGTTTGATCGTTTCCAAGTTGAGAAGTGTCGCCCATTTCGATCGAGGCATGAGGGAGAGAGTGAGGAGACCTTCGGAGAGTTGATCAGGTGTCGTGTAGGGTTGGATATCTTCCCAGCGTGTAGGCGCAGTCAGAGACGAGAGAGCTGCAAATGGAGGGACATGTCAGTCTGAGTCCGGTCAAACAGCGAAGCGATCGTTACTCACAATCGTCGGCTGCGAGTCCTTGAACAGTAGGTAGAGCAACATCCTCGAGCGATTCCTCCTCGACGAACGTCAGTAGTGAGACCTCGGCGAATTGCGCTCGATTGGCCCTGCGAGAAGTCCTAGATGAATCAACACGGCTCGGGGAAAGAGTTGACTATTTCGGATGCTCACCAGAGATACACACCAACGCTATCAACATGCGTCGTAGCGAGGAAATCTCCGGAAGGCGAAAAGGAGAGACTCGTAGCGACACTCTTTGTTCTGAAAGCATCGACTAGGTTTCCTGTCGGTACGTCGAAAGTTCGGATGATTGAATCTTGAGAAGCGGTGATAATCCATCTTGAATCGGGAGAGAAGGCCTGTACATCGAGTACCAACATCCAACGGTCAGCACCTTGGTAAAGACGTTGATCGTGAAAGACGACGTACGAGATCCAAAATTTGGCCTCTCGCTCCAGCTAGCTCACGGACTACCCTCTTCGTCTCGATATCAATCACCCTGACTACTAGATCATCACAGACTGCTGCGAGCAGAGAGTTGTCCCGTTGAAGGTGAATCGAAGTGATTGAAGCGGTGAGAGTAAGGGTCGAAAGGAGTTTCATCGTTTGGAAATCGAAGAACTGTACGACGCAAATTGAGCCGCTCAGCACAATGTTGCATATGACTGAGATGGAGAGGAGAAACGTACATGAACAACACCCTTCAGAGTACTGACTACTACCACTCGATTCAACGCATCAACCGCAATTCCCGTAACGTTCTTCGATCTGACATCGTTTTGAGGTGTAGCTGGGTGGACAGGTACTTGGAAGATCTTCCTCTTGAGCCCAGATTGCATATTGTAAGCGACGACTTGACCCGATGAACTTCCGACTAATCCGAAGTTACCGCAAGCAGTGACCGTCGAGACCTGTGAGTCCCTTTCACCACTACGTCAATCATGGAGATAAAAGCGTACGGAGCAGAGGAGATCAACTCACGGTAACTTTCCCTTCTGCTTCCATAGTCCATTTTCCAACCCTCTTCCCTTCGACACTCCAAGTTCGACCCCTCGCTTCCTCACTCGAAACAGTCACTACATCATCCCAATCCTTCGATCTCGACGTCGAGTACGACATTGAAGTGATGAGGGGTAGTTTGAGCGAAGAAGGTTTAACATCCAATCTCGTAGCTTTGCGAGCGATCGAACCTGCAACTCCCTCACAAAACCCATCAGTTATCGCTCTTTGCAAGGTGGATAGTGTTTCGATGACGTACCTTGAGATAATTCGTAACCTCTAGAATCCCTCACTACACTGGTGTACCTCAAACTATGATCCTTTCCTGCTGTCAATAACGCTTTCCCATCATCTCCATAGTATCGAACCAAGTGAGGTGGTGCATGATGTCCCGATCTCTGCTTCAACAACCTCGGGGCGGCAGTAGGAGTATCGAGTAACCATTGCTACGAACACCAAACGAGCTTGTCAATCCACCGTCTGAAAGAGAGGAGGGGAAAGTGAGGCGCTTACCTTCATGGAATTGTCTGCACCACAAGTCATGAATAGAGGTTGACCAATGACCCATTCGATCCCTCCTACGATTCCTTCATGAGCGTTCCTCACTAAATGTAACAACTTCATATCGTTCTCCAAATCAAACAATGCGACGTGTCCTTCCGTACTCGCAACTGCCAGAGTTTGCGCAAGATCATCTGTACACTCTCAACAACCCTTTCACATCAGTACACATTGATAAGAGGTGAGAAGAGAGACAGAGAGCGTACCGTTCCTGAATGAAATAGCAGAAATTTGGCCAGCTCCATCTCCATCCAATCTCACTCTACCGAGAGGTTCTCCCATCCTCACATCGAATAATACGCAAGTTCCATTCGAGTAACCGACTCCCAAGACGTCGATCGCAGGGGATTGAGAGATGGCAGTGATTGCGGTTGAAGAAGAAGTCGAAGTTGAGGAGGATGAAGCAGAAGGTAAAAGAGACGATACTGGGAAGGTGTGAATGCATGATCTACATACGACAAACATCTCCAAGAAAAGGTCAACTAATGAGATAATGGAAGGAAGAGAGAGAGAGAGAGAGAGAGAGCTCACCCAGTACGAATATTCCAAATTGCCAATTCACCTTCTTTGCTTCCCACGACGACTTTATTCAAGTAACTCGCAGGATGTACGACTTTGGTAGGAGTGAATCCGATTGGGAATTCCAACGTAGCATAAGGAGTGATCTCTCCTTCTTCTTGTTCCTCCTCTTCTGAATCCATCTCCTCTTGTTCGTTCTGTTGTTGTTGCAAGGGATCCTTTGAAGCCGCATTTTGATAAGGTGGGATATCCCATACATACATCCTCCTCTTCTCTTTACTCAATGCGACCAAAGTGTTTCCAAACAAGACGATTTCGCTCAATTCTTCTTCTCCTCCTTCTTGTCCACCTTCACTCTCTTCTTCTTCTTCTTCTTCGTCACTTGATGATTCCTCCTCTTCCTCGTCGTGGTTGAACGTGTTCGTGATGAACCTAGCAATCTGTTTCCCTCTGACATATCTTCCAATCCAATTCCCACTCGCAGCGAAAACGCTCTCATTCATCACCTGTAAACTCTTGATTTCTTTCCCCATATCCGGACCTGTTTATCACTCATCAACAACATCAGCACTAATTACTAGTACTAGAGAGAGGGGCGTAAACTAACCAACAAAGAGTAATCTCAAAGTATCACCCGTCCACATTGCCCAACTCGATCCCAATGAAGTCAATACGGTCAATGCAGGTTTTGTCAAGTGTTTNGAAGCTCTCGATTGAATTACTAGNGGAGTAGAGGTNGAGATGTGCCCGAGTGATCGGAAAGGTGCGAATAAACTTTGTCTTTTCGCTGTTGAAGGGGTTGCAGTGGGTGAAGGGAGTAGAGAGGGCGCTACTCGTGCTCGTTTGGTTGGTGGTGCCATGNCTGTAGATTGACCGTGGTGAGTGGAGGAGAGCAAGGTTGAGTTTCATCAACTTTTTCAGCGTTTCATCTCAAATCATTTTCGCAAGTCAACCTTTTCAACCGAGGCAGATACTATGTCGAATCGTTACAAAACAGAAGTGGGATGCGTTAAGACAGTGAACAGAAACATCAAAGCGAGACAAAAAAAAACTGAAAAAACCACCTTGGAAAAGCGAAAACACATTCGAACAAACCTACTCCATGTCCCTCCACATTCCCTCCCGTCACTCTTCTCATCTACAGGCTTCCCGCCTCGCTACCATTCCCAACATTTCCACTCCCCACATTATCGAGTAAACTATAACTCTTCTGAAGGATACATTCTCCACCATTCTCCAAATCGATCGTATAACTATAAAACACCCCTTCACTAGTAATCACCATGACTTGAGGAGTACTCCTACGTTCTCTCATTTCTATCGTCAGCTGTCTTGCGAACACAAAGGAGATCTCTGAGTGTGAAAAGGGGGGAAAAGAAGAACGTACGATGAAATCCCTACTACTGATTTGACACCGTGAACTGGGATCTTGAGGTAGGCGAAATCTCTTTGTGGATCCCAAATCCCCGTCACTTGTGAAGGGAGTAGAGAACCAACTCCTTTAGACATTAAACTCAAACTCTTCTTCCTCAGTGTACCACTGTAAGATCACAACCTCAACATTTCAGCAGTGAACGAGATAGTCGGATGGAAATTGAGAGTGAGAGAGAGTAAAAACTTACGTCACACCCGAATTGTTCGCATGTTGTTTCCTCTTTTGTTCAATGATCGCTTCGTAACCCCCTGAACCCTCGACTAATCCATTCGTCCTCTCTCCTCCTCCTCCTCCAAATCCAAGTTGCGCTTCCCTCTCCCTCGCATTATACCTATCCTCTCCATTCTCCCAATCATTCGTCTCCCTCGCTCCCGTATTCCCACCATTACTACTACTACTCTTTCCTGCCTGAACGAGTTTGAAAATGTGTACAGTTTCAGTATCACTACTGACGGCCATCAAAGTACTCTTGACGTTGAAACTAATCGAATAAATCCTCGCACTATAACTGCCCCTCCTGAATTCAAACTTCTTGTCCCCGTCCGGTAACCCAAACACTCTGATGACGGTACCTTTGTCCGAAGATGAAGCGAGTAGGGTACCTTGTTGGTTGATCGAGATGTGGGAGACGGGAGATTTGTGCGCTTGGAGAATGTTGGTCACCGAGAGGGAAACCGCGTCGAATAAGAGAATGTCCCCTGTGGTGGAAGTGGGAGTAGAGGAGGAAGGGGAAGGGGAAGAGAAAGGTGTAGTAGGAGAAGGGAGTGGGGATGGATAAGCGAGGTAGGAATTCTCGGATGAAGGAGAGAGTGCGCAAATCGCTATTTACACATTTAGGTTTTAGTTTTTTTCCAATGGAGTGCGAGAAGGTAAGGAGAGAGGTTTTTTTTTTACCATTTGGATTGGGAGAGGTTTCAATCTCGTGTAGTAACTTCATGTTTGAAATGTCGTAAACGTAAATCTTGTCTTCTAAAACTACGACCAATCTTCGCCTGTTTAATTTGACCGCCAAGATGCTAGTCGGGAACGTGAGTTCACAAATCGTTGATTGTCTCTGTTGTGTTTTGCAGTCTCTTTAGTCAAGTCACTTGAGAAAGGGAAAAGGGAGGGGAGTGTAAAACGTACTTTTGTGTTTACGATTTGTAACCTTCTAGTACTTGATGAAGGTCTATCTCCTGCTCCTACTAGTGCTACTAGACTTGTACAGAATAACATTTCTACGATTGAAGTTGCACCATCGCCTAGTTTGAGAGGTTGAAATGAGTTTGCGACCCCACTTTGGGAGAGAAGGAAGTGAAGGGAAGGGGTTACTCTTGCCATAGACCTTTCCGAATGGATCACAATTTGTGATTGTGTAACCTTTCCTAGTACCCGTTGCGATACATCTATGTTGAGGAAGAGAGAGATGAGTCGAGCGGAGTGGATGACGATGAAAGAGGAGAGAAAGAGGAGAAGAACTTACGATTGATCTTGATTGAATGCTACAGATAGTAAATCTGGATTAGATTTAATTCCACCTCGAGCTGCTGCCATGCCCTTAGTCTCTGTCTAGTGGGAGGGGGGAACGAGTTAACGAGGTTTGGATGAGACGGAGAGAAGTCGCGTTTGAAGTAGAATGGGAGGGATTCGGTTCAAGTTTTTAGAGTCACTGAGCAGTCTAGGAGTGTAATCAGAGGTGTAGAGTGATCGCAAGAGTGAATGGTAACAAGTAAACTCGGCTGCTGGTCGTTTCGTTCCTCTTCCACTCCCCTCAATTTCTTTTTTGCTCATTGGACAGCTTCTGAATAGTCTAGAATGTCATACGAAGGACAACTGCATCACCCACACGATAGAGGTTATCCTCCATCCCCTCAACTCCTCCTCAATTCTCAATCGACAATACCACCCAACTTCACTCTCTTACAAGCACATTGGTTTGTCAGACATGGAGAACGAGCTCGTAGGCCCATCTTCCTTCCCTTTCATACTCTCTTGATCTACCCGAAAACTGACGTCGTCTCAAAAACCAATTCCTTCGCAATCGCAACCAACCCACTTTCCCCTCTTGTAGCTGTTCGACAACGTATGGTCGGCCTAGGAGAGATTCCAGCCGTATTCGAATTATGCTCAGTCGCAAGGAATTTCACCTCTGCCGTCACTACTCTCGCACCACTTCCTTCCTCGTCCTCTTCCCTTCAACCCGCTTCCCCATCTCCAAACCCCTTCCTCTCTTCCACACGGCATACCACTCTTCACTCCTCCTCCTCCTCTACAAGACCCCCCAAGCCTCACTCTCCCGTCTCTCCCACTCCCCGTCAAATGCCAGTTCAAAGGTTCACTGAAGACCTCCCCGATTCCACCTCGTCAAAACCTACGAAAGGAGGATCCACCTCTTGCTACTGGGGAGAACTCACCGACTTAGGTCGTCAATCAACTTTACGATTCGGGTCAATCTTACGTTCACTCTACGTCGACTCTCCTCAAAAAGAAACTCCTTTCCTCCCCTCGTCTCTCGACCCTTCGACCGTTCAATTCAGATCGACCAATATGCCTCGTACGATCGAATCCCTACATCAAGTGATCGAGGGATTGTATCCTGGTGTACCGGAAAGGGTCGAATTCAGAGTTAGGAATTGGATGGATGAGAACCTTTACCCCAACACTGCCTGCAAGAGATTGAGGGCACTCGACGCACTCTCAATTCAAAACGCGGCGAAAACTCACAACCCCTCTTTAGCTACATTGGATGAGGTGTTGAGACCGGTTTTGAGAGGGATCATGAAGAGTGAGGGTGGTGGGTTGAGGATCGATTCGAGTCCGAGAGCGAATGGAGTTTTGGATACTTTAATGGTGTGTCGTGCGCACGGGATCAAAGTTCCAAAAGTGTTTGAACGAAGGGATGTATTGGAAGTGTTGGAGAGAGGAGTCGTTCATGAATGGTAGCCCTTTTCTCCCTCTCTTCTCAGACTTCCAAGGGCTGACGGTCTCGCGTGAATAAGGTTCGATGGTTACCTATCACCTGAGTTCCGTCGACTGGCAATGGGACGACTCTTCTCCGATATCCACTCTCACTTGTCTTCGAAAATCGACAACCCTTCGACCGACCCGCTCAAATTATTGGTCAATTCATGTCACGACACCTCTCTCGGAGGGATTCTAAACACTCTAGACGCGTTCGATGGAAGGTGGCCTCCTTTCACTTCAAACATCGGAATCGAACTGTATAAACAAGAATCCTCCTCTCCCACTTCATCTTCCACATCCTCGATCACTTCGAAACTCTCTTCGATCCTTCCGAGTTCGACAAAAAAGTCGAAACATTTCGTCAGGGTGTTGTACAATGGGAGGGAATTGGAATTGCCAGCTTGTAGAAAAGAGGGGAACCATTTGGAGGGCAGTGAGGGACGGATTTGTACGTTTGAAGCATTCGAGGGAGTTTTGAAGAAATGGGGGATGAGTCAAGGGGAGTGGGAGAAAGAGTGTGGAGAATAGAACACGTAGAGAAGATATCGCATATCATTTTCGAAGTAAGGGAGACATCAAAGTGTTCATTTCTCGCTGGTCAACTTGTCGATCGCGAGAGAGTAAGGAGAAATAAGCTTGTTTGATTACGAAAAGTGTAGCTTATTAATCCAATTCATCATAGAAATCCCTCAAACTTTCCCTCTCCCTCTCAATCTGTCTCCTCAACTCTTGAGGATCCGAAGTGAAGGTCAGGTTGTTCGTTCGATAAGGGTATTGTGGACGTGGGATCTCGTCATCGATCTCTCCCGAAGCGACGTACGGATTGATCGAAGGCGAAGAAGGATTCGGTCGAGCTTGTTCAGCTCGAGAACGACGAACTTCCTCCAGTAGGTGACGAGTCATGTATGCATCGAAGTGTTCTTGTTCCTCCTCTGTTGGAGAATCCTCCTCCTCCTCTTCCGCTCGCGCTCGTGTAGATCGTTGGTCTATTTCACGTCCGCGAGAGTCGAGGTCGGGAAGATAGTAATTTTGTCGAATCCTCCTCATGATTTCCGAATGCGTCGTAGAATCGTCTGAATCCACATCTTCTTCTTCTTCATCGGCCTCCTCGCGTTGACCATGTCCGAGGGAATCGAGAGAGGGAATGTCGAAATTTCGTCGAATCCTTCGCATAATCTCGGAATGAGATTCGGATTCGTCCGATTCTTCATCTTCCTCCGGCTCTTCCTCCTCCTCCTGACCTTGTGCGATGAGGAAAGCGATCGCTTCGGCTCGACTGACCGTGTAGGGTTGTCCATCGGGAGAGATAAAGTGACCGTGAGACTCCCACTGAACCTCTTCCTCTTCCTCACTTTCCTCCTCAGCAGCTGGCGGTGGTGAAGGTCGTGGACGACTGAGATCCGGAAGTTGAAACCTCGCTTGCATAGCTTGACGGATCGCTTCGGCTTCGCGAACTTCGTACGGGCGATTGTCCATGATTTGATCGAATCGAGGTTCAACCTCCGCTTCCGCTTCCTCTTCCTCTTCGCTCTCCAACCCTCCTTGCGCATCATCAACATCTTGCCGACCTATGACTCTGTCTACGTATCGCTCCCATTCCTGCTGAACTTGATCACTTGCTTCCTTCATGATCAGGCATACCTCCAACATGACTGGACTCCCCTCGTAACCAAACATCCTCATCATGTCTTGTTGCACGGTTAGTTCGGTTCCAGGAGGGATGTCGCAGGCGATGAAAGCGGAGAATTGGATTTGGATTCGATCGATGATTTGTTGGTCGAAGTCGCTCAAATCAGAGACGAACGCTTCGAGTGGTTTGTCCGGAGTTTCAAAGGCGATCGATCCGAGTTCGTCGATCGTATCTTCAGGCTGAGGTTCGTAGCCGGTGCGTCGACAGAGGTGGGAAAGGAGAGAGCGAAGGGAAGTTGGGAAGTTTTCGAGGGTATCTTGCTGTCCTGAAGCGGCGACTGCAACTGGGGAAGGAGATCTCGGAGGGTCGTTGATTGTCGGAGGGGAGCCTCTGATATTCCTTGCATGATCGAACATGGAGAGATGACCCTGGAGACCAGGTCGAAAGGTTGTGAGGGAGTTCGACGGCGGTAAAGTTCGGAAGTACGGCCTGGTGGGTGAGCGAGGAGGCGGCGGAGTTTCGAAACTCCAGCTCGCGGTCGAAGGAGCCGCTGGGGGACGAGTGCGAGGATGTCGTGGTCG
>JGI24890J29729_1000629_pt1 | contig 20712 bp, 26 predicted proteins | sample FreactcultureFD7_FD_29729 | JGI IMG/M metagenome (IMG submission 29729)
ATACAAATGCCTCCCACTCCCCAGAAGAAGAAGTGTAAGAATTGCAAGGGTGAGGGATGGGTCTACCCGAAGACGCAGACAGAAGAGCCGTGTTATCGGTGCCTGTATAACAACTTTGATCCCGCTAAACAAAAAGCATGCGACTACTGCAGTGGAAAAGGGTATGTGATGCTTCACGAAACTCTACTGTGCTGCCACTGCGATGGCGGATTCGTCTATGAGTGAGTTCTTAGTATTAGTATCACAGCTCCCCGATACTCCCAATATCAGGATCATGACCTTCTGAGTATCGCCACTTATTGTCCGCCATCCATTCCTTCGCCATCTTTAGTTCATACTCATCTTCCACAATCTCGTCAAAGCTCTTCCTTCGTTCGCGTGGAACGTGTTCAGGGGCCCGCTTCCGAGGACTCCAACACCATGACGTATTACTTAAACGCGATCCCATTATGTAAAAACGGACATTTTTGGAGGTAGGTAATTATAGTTCACATATGACAAGTATATTGGGTGTTCGTTTCGCAACCCGCAAACTTCTGAACAACACAGTCTATCACGAGAGCGTACAAACTATTCCCAAGACTGAACTTGTCCCCGAAAAGGAACCAGACCTCAGATGTAAACTTAAACCATTTATTGCCGAGATCGTGGCTAATCCTAACCTTATTCTTCACGATGAGTATACACTAGATCAACGCACAAAGGACTGGGTATCCTTATGTAAAAAAGAAGTTCTTAAAGACGGCGACATCCTGCCGATTGATACTCGTTCACGACCTGGACATAAATTGCTGGATCACTGGATGCCCCACTTCTACGATGTCCGTAATTGGAAAGGCGTATCGGTGAGAGACCTTGTAACTACTCCACAAGTGGAAAAAGCATTCATAACAAATATCCAGATGCATTCTACGCCGTATAAGAGTGAGATCCGACGGATGTTGGTTATGACTGGCGGTCTAGGAAATGTAACGAAATATCGTGCGGCAACATCCAAAGCTATTGTGGAATTCTTCGGCGCCCGGAAAGTTCTGGATCCGTGTATTGGCTGGGGTGGGCGGATGTTAGGAACTCTGGCGGGTGGTGCAGAGTATACCGGATGCGAACCTGATCCAAATACTGCCCGAGGTCTGCGCGGAATCCTCGGAGATATCGGGAAGACCGCAACCATCGTAGAAGTTCCTGCTGAAACAGGTCTTCTCAATCTTGCAGGTGACTTTGATTTGGTTCTAACAAGTCCGCCGTACTTCAATTTGGAACTGTATACTGCGGGCGATCAGTCAACTACCAACCGCCCCACATGGGACGAGTGGGTAGAGACTTGGCTAATACCAGTGATTCTTAGTTGCCTTGCGAAACTGAGAGCCGGGGGAACAAGTTGTTGGAGTGTGAAAAATTTCAAGTCGGATAAAGCTTATCCTCTGGCGGATGTGGTAAAAAAGGTGCATGCCGACGCAGGATGGAGTCTAGTCAAGACAGTGACGATGCGAGGGTCGGGCAGGATGGGTGGAGGACGGATTTCAGACGGGGAGGAAACAAGAGGATCAGAAGAGGATACGTTCTGCTTTCAAAGCAGTTGCTGAAGAACTTTGGGAAGCGATTCACGAGCAACATCGGGATGTACCCAGATTTCACGCTCCTCATGCGGGATCTTGAGGAGAATAGAGAGATGGAGATCTGAGCTGCGGACATAGTGATGAGACCGATGGCGGGTGACAAGTTCATCTAGACAGGCGGATACGTCGGTAGCTTCATACGGTAGCTCGGCAAGGGACCACTTCCACCCGTCAGATGCAGTGATCCCGAGATTTTTCACGATCTTGGCGTAGCGGGCGTTGTTCCAATACTTGAACCGAGTTACTACCGCCCAATTGATCCGAGACTCGGGCGTGGCGTTAATCACAACGAGTAGGGGATTGGACTCCACGGTTTTCTTGAGCTTCATAGGTGTATCGTCATTCACAACACCACACGAAGTAACATTGGGGGTCTTAGACTTCCTAGGTTTGATTTCCACCTCGGTTCCGTCGGGCATTACGCCGTCAGCACCGAGCTTGGCGGGGAGATGGCGGGCCCCTACAGCTTCAGCACCGATCTTCTCAAGATAGTCATTGGTAGCGCTAGACGTGATCATCATCAGGGCGGAATCGGCCATATCTCCAGGATTCTCTGCGATCTGCTGGAGCAGGGTCTCGGGGCGGCGGAGGATGTGATTGATAAAGTGGGGGACGGACATTCTGGGGGGTGGGTATATTCTATCCCCAGAATAAAAAAAAGGGAATCCATTTTTAAGCCTTCTTCTTCTCCTCTTCCTCAAGACTATTCACATACGGCGTATACTTCTCGGGAATCTTCATACCTCCACGTCCTCGTGTCTTCCTTAGACGCCGACCCGCCTTCATCTTTAAGGTGCGACGCTTTCGCGATCCTGCTGTCTGAACTCCAGCCGAAATCTCCGCGAGGTTTCGCTTGATCACATCTGCCTGTGAGGGGTTCTTCTGAATATACGACTTAATCGCATCAATAATCGGACCCTTGCTGGCCGCAATCGCCGCAGGAATCTGAGCCATAGCTGCTACTTTCGCCTGTTCGGCAATCTTACCAAAAAACGACATTCTATTATCTAAACCAACTATTTAATCCTCCAGTTCATAGTCGTTCTTGTGCCATCGGGACAGACAGTTCCGCTTATAATGTCCGACGTGTCCACATCGGTAACAGTACAGATTTGTGTTAACCTTGAGCATTCCGTATATCTCGATATACGCGAGAATACAGTCAGTTTCGCCTTTCGGACTGATATCGCGTATGATCTTATCCACTTTGACCACAGGAAGAGTGATTGGCTTCTTGAACCGGTCCAGCATCTCTTCTTTCTGCAGAAAATGATTGTCCAGTTTCTCATTCAGGTCTTCCGAGTCCTCGCATCGGCCGATAAAGTAGTTTTTCTCGGTCAGCTCGAGAACGTACATGTGCGGCATCTTAGTGCCCTCCTTATCTTGCGAGGGGAGGTTATTCGTTTTTTTGGAACCTATCCAGATTTCAAAAAAACAAACCAGATACACCCACCGGGAATCGAACCCGGGTCACTCCGTTGGAAGCGGAGAATTTTACCATTAAACTATAGGTGTTGTTGTGATGTGCGGGAAGTGGGATTTGAACCCACGAGGATTACTCCACGAGATCTTAAGACTCGCGCATTAAACCAGGCTTTGCTATCCCCGCATTACTCACATACTCAATGAGTATGAATCGCCTAAATCCTTTTAGGGTATACAGATAAATGTTCGGACTCTCGTGGACAAGTATTCTTCTGGCTGTGATTGGCTTTGTCGTGTTCGCGTTCACGGTCTGGAAGTCCTATGTTCCCTACTTCCCTACTCCCCACAATGCACAGACCCCCGAAGACTCCAACGCGGTAAAACCTCAATAAGAGACAATGTCTGAATCAAAAGAAGAAAGTCCAGATACCGCAGCAGGCTTGCAATGGGATCATTCAATTGATCATATGTTAGCCAACTGGTGCGACCAATCCAAATCGTTTGAGTGGATGAATACCGAAGCATACTCTCGTTATTCCGTACGTTCCACCAGTATGTCAATCGCTGTGAATGTCGCAATTGCTCTCAGTGGAGTCGCCAATTTGATTGTAGGATCGGTCCAGATAATCAATACCGCTGTTCCACCGTCCACAATTCTTGGATGTATTTCCATTGGTATTAGTATCGTGAGTATGCTGGAAAACAAATTTGATTGGATCACGATGGCTAATAATTTCCGACAGGCAAGCATACAATGGAGCAATATTACCAGAAAATTAGAGGAACAACTCGCCGTTCCTCCGAGCGGACGCAAGGACTGTTCTACCTTCCTGAAATACATTAAGCAAGACATCAATGTCGTTTCGGCTACGAATTATATGATTCCCAAAGATATTCGGATACTGTGTAATGAGAAATTCGGAACAATCCCTAACTTTGATGTCCCAGATATTTGTGGACAGTTGGAACACACATCTATCTATGTAGAACAGACACAGCACCCTTTAAAGGTTCCTCTGCTAACAGATACAAATACAGGAGATGCGAGCTCCCAACCCAAACCCAACACCCCTCCAGGAGTTGGAAGTGTACACGCGTCAGAACCGTCCGTTAACGTACGCCGACAAATTAGTCTATGATCGCATGGTCCGTCTTCTCCTGAATTGGTTAGACGCACATAAGATCAAGGAACTCAAGGTGTTTCTGGCTCAGGAGGGAAAGGAGTATGGTGCCCTCATTGACTTCTTGGAGATGACGTTGGAAGTTGACGATATCCAGATTGCCCCCGAACTGTTCAAACTTGCGTATGCTGCTCGGATCCCTGCTTAGGCTTAGAGATCTACATCAATCACACGCCGACCTCCCCGATGAACGGAGATGTCGAGGTGTCCTCCATTTCGTGCTCGTTTTGCTGATGGCGGTGCAGCTGCTTCATCGTCATCTTCATACTGTCCCTCCGTTTCTATAGCGGATGGGATATGACTATACGCTTTCCGCAGTACATCATCTTTATTCAACATATCACAGATGGTCTGCATACGCCGATATATCTCGCAGAATCGGTAAAGAACCCAGTGGATAGCGATTCTTTGATTCACTTTCCGTATATTGAGTGTATCAACTTGCGAATACTCTTCATCTGTGGGAGACGTATATTGGCCTACGACGACAGATCCTCTGACTAAATTCTCTAACATAATTTCAGGGGGTTCTTCTTCCTTATACCCTAAAGATGGCTCGGATTTAAGAAGTTCTGTGAGACTCGCAATTGCAGGTGAATAATTTGCATCTCCAGAAAATTTTGCAGGTATATCGGTAACATTCATACCTTTTATCTCGGTAGAATGTGCGGCATACCATCCGAGATTGCCTCCTCCCCCGCCTGATGGGAATAGCGGATCAAATGTTGCGCGGATAACATTTGGGTAATATGCTGGAGGAGTTTTACTTCCTACTTCCACAACACTTCCGTACTTCTGGATATCTGCGGGAAGATCCTCTTTCTTCAGACCTCCATCCCATGATAATCCTGGGTTGCCTACACCAACGAATGTAAAAAATTTTATTACATCCGTCAGGATAACAAGTACATTTGGGGTATAAGGTCCGTCAATTGTAGTTGTTTTTAGATAGAAATGTTTATCTTTTTCGTTGTTGCATGGATTACAACTATTGTCGTATAACTCTCGCATAAGTTCTGGATGGGAGTAATCAGTCCTCTTTTTACTATATAAAACACCCATGTACGCCATAGTTTCGGCTGGAATAAGGTGCTCACATTCTGCACGATTAAAATAACGACGGCCTATCTTAATATTCGGCCACTGACGCTTTCCAGTACCTCCAAACACGTTCGTGGGAGACATACATAACCAACAGTTGTTTTTGCTGTGTGCAGGCCGTCGCGTCAACGTTGTAACATCAGAGCACTGTGTGGTCGTGTCTGTGTCTTCAAATACTCCACGATTTATTTTTTGAACCTTATTCGCCTCATTGAATACGAATGAACTTTTCACTAAGAAGTCTCTTGTCTGAGGTGCAGACTCAGGTTCAGATCCACTACGCTTTCTAGCTCCTCCCGAGAAAGGTCCAGTCTCCTCAAGATAACCAACACTTTCATCCTGTATATACTCGTCCTCCTCTTCTTCGGAATAGGTCATCTCAAATAGACGAGTCAGTATATCTCCATTCTTGTCCGAATTTTTAGGCGAGAGAGCTTTGGCTATAACATAGTAAACGCGCATCATATCGTCTGATGCTATGTCTTTTTCAGTAGGCCATGTATATTCCGCTGTACCCTCGGGGGATGAAGCAGTCATAGAAAGACCCTTCCGGAGAATATCGGCAGTCAACTTTGTATTTTTCTCAATCTTTAGAGTTTCCTTATACTCGTCCCAACGTGCAGCCGCCGGTCCTTTTCGCGACCCACCCTCCATCTCCGCCTCAACCTCCATCTGNGGATTCGGAACAGTTGTTTCCTCCACATCCATCATTAATTTAGACGTATCGCGATCATCTACCAGCATCTTGAGTCCTACGACTGAATCTACCATAAGACAAGCAACGACGAAATGAGGAAGATCCGCCATTAACTCATCTTTTGTAGTCCAGTATTTGAACAGGACCGACTGTTCAATCATCACTTCTTCAATCGCAGGTATTCCCCGCACACGATAGTATTGTGGCGTCAGTTCAACGTCTAGCTCAGCCGCCCGTTCAGCAGTAAACCCACGCTCCTTTCCAATATCGTCAGAACCACGCTGAGGATCAATGAGTTCAATCTCTCCTCCCGCATCCTTACGAAGAACCACCGCATGTGCTCCTTCCTTTGACCGTCCGTATATGAAGTAACAGGCTTCCAATGGTTCAAGATTTTCGGCAATTTTCGCAAGTGATACACTTGGCTGCCCGATTTCCTGTACAAACACAAACTCGTGCTGTTCTTCCGTCATATCGGCAATCACCTGCTTGATTGCTACAATATACTCCTCGGATTTCACAATATTTCCAGCCTTGAATCTGGGTCCGCATGTCTTTGATGTTTCTTCAAGTTCGGGAGTATACACTCCAAGCATTTTGAGTGTACAGAATGCACAATTGACTCCTCCTCCACACTCAGGATTCTTTGTGCCTTCGGGACGTTTATAGTCCTCAATCTGTTTATCCGTGAGAACGGTTTTGAAAATAATCATAATCGTCGTTATACTCAGCTTGGAAATATTCGCTCAGAACGGATCGCTAAAAGATATTACGAGATACTCTAATAAGAATACAATGTCGATCGTGGGTATCCAGTTCGGTATTACCTCCCCCGAGGAAATCCTCCGCCGTTCGGTGGCGGAGATCACTACCGACAAGACTCATCAAGGAAACAACCCTGTTCCTGGCGGAGTCTTTGATGCTCGGTTAGGTGTGATTGAGAGCGGGAAGGTCTGCCCTACCTGCAAACACACGAACCTACAATGCCAGGGCCATTTCGGACACATTACGCTCGCCCGTCCGGTGTACCTCTACCAGTTTCTTGACTTCACCGTCAAGGTTCTGAACTGTGTCTGTATCAACTGTTCTACACTCTACATTGCTGGTCACGATTCATTCAATGAGGAAGTGTTCTTGAACTCCGAGCTGAAAGGTATGGATCGTCTGTCCGACATTCGTAGTCGCTCAGTTGATTACATCTCCAAGGCATTCAAGAACCGCCCGGGCGTGTGTGCAACCTGCGGAACCCAGGTTCTCAAGAAGGTGGAGAAGATCCAGGGAACGGTATGCAGTCTCCAAGGCAAGATGCTGGGGTCTGATGATACAGTTCCCCTCCAGCCCGAGATGGTTCTCCGCTGCTTCCAGCATTTCACGGACACCACAGTGAAGATTCTCGGGTTTGATGTGAAGTACTCGCATCCTGCCTGGATGGTATGCACGGTTCTCGCCGTTCCTCCGCTCACGGTCCGCCCGCCAGTGATGATGGAGGACAATCAGCGCATGGACGACGATCTGTCGCACAAGCTCATTGATATTGTTCGCAGTAACCAGATCCTTCGCGATCAGATTGATCGTGGTCAGAGCCGCGATATCATTGAGAAGCGGACGCAGCTACTGGAGTTTGATGTTGCGACCTACGTGGATAACGATATCAAGGGTATGGCTCCTGCCGCCCAGCGTTCTGGCCGCCCGCTCAAGACCTTGAAGTCTCGTCTAGGCGCTAAGACAGGTCGTGTGCGTGGTAATTTGATGGGTAAGCGTGTAGACTTCTCTGCTCGCTCCGTCATTACGCCCGATGCGAACATTGATGTGGATGAGCTGGGTGTCCCCGAGGAGATTGCGAGTAATCTGACCAAGCCCGAGATTGTGACGCCGTACAACCGCGATCGGCTGATGGCGGCCGTCAAGAATGGTGTGAAGTACCCCGGAGCCAAGACGGTGTTCCTGAAAGAGGCAGGCCGGCCGATTTCCTTGAAGTACGTGAACACCGATCTGATTGATCTGCACGAGGGCGATATCGTGCATCGTCATATGGTGGATGGCGACTATGTACTGTTCAACCGACAGCCATCGTTGCACAAGGGGTCTATGGAGTGCCATCGCGTCAAGGTACTGCCCGGTTCCACCTTCCGCCTGAACGTCTCCGCCACCAAGCCGTACAATGCTGACTTTGACGGCGACGAGATGAACCTTCACCTTCCCCAGTCCGTGGCTGCTGAGACCGAGCTACTTCAATTGGCTTCTGTTCTGCGTCTCATCGTGAGTCCCCGCACCAATGCTCCTATCATTCAGATGGTGCAGGATACACTGACTGGCGCCTTCCGCATCTCAGATCCACGAGTCAAGATCCCCGAGCATGCAGTGATGAACATTATGGCGAAGTTGAAGCGTCCTCTATCTGCATTCAAGAAGACGGGTGAGCCGCATACCGGTATGGACGTGATCTCGGCAACCTTCCCGCTGATGGACTTCAACGAGCGGGTCACGATCAAGGATGGTATCCTTATCAAGGGTCTCTTGAAGAAGGGCGCATTCAACACTCCGTCCGAGGGCGTGCTGCATGTTCTGTTCAACGATTTCGGCCACGAGCGGTGCGGCCAGTTCATTAACGAGGTCCAGTCAGTGGTGACCAAGTTCAATCTCCACACGGGCTTCTCTACGGGTTCGTCGGATCTGGAGTCCAATAAGGAGACGATGGATTTCGTGGCTGCGACGCTGGCGGAGGGTCGTAAACGTGTGCAGGAGATTCTCACGGACGTTCATGCAGGCAAGTTCTTCAATAACAGCGGTCGCTCAGACGGCGAGGAGCTGGAGAACCAGATTCAGGGCGCTCTGAAAGATGTATCGTCAAAGATCACGAAGCGCGTGATGGAGACCCTACCTCGCGACAACCGTCTCGTACAGATGGTTGAGTCGGGTGCTAAGGGATCCGACCTCAACATTACTCAGATGATTGCCCTATTGGGCCAGCAGATCATTGACGGCAAGCGTGTCCAGTTCACTCTGCAAGATCGCTCGCTCCCGCACTTCACGAAGTTTGATGACGGTGCCGAAGCGCGCGGATTCGTTGAATCTTCGTTCGTCCAAGGTCTGCGTCCTGCCGAGTACTTCTTCCACGCGATGGGTGGGCGTGAGGGTCTCATTGATACGGCCGTGAAGACGTCCGACACGGGCTATATCCAGCGCCGTATGATGAAGACGATGGAGGATATGCGCGTTGAGCATGATGGAACGGTGCGCAACAACGCTGGGACCATCATTCAGTACCGGTATGGCGAGGACGGTATTGATTCCACGTGCGTAGAGTCTCAGCCAATCAACCTCGCACTGATGACGTTGGAGGAGATTTACAAGACGTACGCTCTCTCGGTTGAGGAGCTTGCCCCGTTCATGACGGAAACGATTACTGAGGCTCCTGATCTGGTGGAGGAGATCATTGCCGATCGCGATATGATGGTCAACCACGTCTTCCTGATGACCAAGAAGACTGAGGTCCTCTCCCCGGTCCATCTCAAGCGTATGATTGAGAAGTACAGTAATCCCTACTCAACAAAGACCGATCTGACGCCGCAGTATATAATTGACGAACTCACAAAGTTGATGAAGCAGCCGTGGATTGCTCCTAACCGAGTGTTCCACTGTCTCCTGCGGTACTACCTTGCTCCTCGCAAGTGTATTCTTGACCATCGGTTCACCAAGGCGATCTTTGATGAGATGATTCGCGAGATTCGCTTCCGCTACATCAAGAGCCAGGTTCATCCGGGCGAGATGGTGGGTGCCCTAGCTGCTCAGTCAATTGGCGAGCCGACGACGCAGCTGACGCTGAATACCTTCCACTCTGCTGGTACCGTGAAGGCAGGTGCGACACAGGGTCTGCCTCGTATTCAGGAACTCCTGGATATTCCCCGCAATCCCAAAAAGCCCCTGAACTTCGTGTACTTGAAGTCCGACCCAACGGCGGACAGTTATGAGCAGGCGATTATGATGAAGCGCGAGATTCAGCAGACAACTGTTCGCGACATCACGAAGTCNGTGCGGATGTACTATGATCCCTTCCCGCTGACGACGGAGTCAGTCGTAGTGGATGATCGTGAGATCCTGCAGACGTACCAGCGGTTCTCTACCGGCAAGTCCGAATGTGCCTCCAAGTGGGTGATGCGTCTAGAGTTTGACGACACCGAACTAGCTGCTCGTAATATCCAGGATATGGTTCTGGTTCAGGATAAGCTGGGTGCTGCCGGTCTCCATATTCTCCAATGTGTGTACTCGGACTCCAACTCCGAGAAGTTAGTGATGCGTATCGTATTCCCCGAAGACGCCGTCAAGAATCTCTTGACGCTCCGATTCCTAGAAGAGCGGGTTCTAGATGTCGTGATCTCGGGAGTTGAAGGTGTTGGGCGTGTCTTCGTCCGCGAGGTCAACAAGGAAATGGTCTGGGATACTACCGTGAACGGCTACATCTCCAAGAAGCAGCATGTTCTGGATGTAGAGGGCGCCAATCTGTTTGAGCTGCTGGCCCACGAGAGTGTGGATACCACGCGGTCGTTCAGCAACCATATCTACGAGGTCCTGGATGTGTTCGGCATTGAGGCCGCTCGTCAGGCAACCTGTAACGAGTTTGCCGAGCAGTTTGAGGAGGCGTATGTGAACTACCATCACATCAGTGTCCTGCTAGACTCAATGACGTATCAGGGCCGGCTACTGAGCGTCAACCGCTTCGGTATGGGCAAGCACGATAACGGCGTTCTCGCCAAGTCGTCGTTTGAGGAGACGTCCAAGATCCTGTTCAACGCAGCCGTAGCTGCCGAGTTTGATCCGATGAAGGGTGTATCGGCCAATATCATGTTTGGACAGAAGCCTCCGTGCGGTACGGGTTTCGTGGACATCTTGCTGGACGAGACGCGTCTACCCGAAGGTAACGAGGAAGAGGCGTTCGTGGATTACCGTGAGCAGATTAAGACGCGCGTAGATAAGGCGAATGCTGAACCCGAAGGCGAGTGCAGAGTTGACGATATCAGTATGTGGTAAAATAGATTACACGTAAAATAACTATACATACAAATAGAATGTCCTGGACAGCTTCTGATGGGATTGGAAGCATCCAGGTCCTAGAAGTTTTTGGTAGCGATCTCACCGTTGTGAATGCTGCCCGTGTATCGTTTGCAAAGGAGTCAACTGAATTCTCCGCAAGCGATGAAAAATTAGTGAACTATCTCGCGAACCATAATCACAACAGCCCCTTTTTCCATCCCCAGATTCGTCTGCGTATCAAGATGCCGATCTTTGTGGCTCGCGAATGGTACCGTCATCAGATCGGGTTTGCTCGCAACGAAGTGTCCCGTCGCTACGTAGATTTCAAGCCCGAAATGTGGACTCCGTCTCCGGAAGATCTTCGTGCGCGCGATCCCAAGTTGAAGCAGGGTAGTCAGGAAAAACCCGTGGAGAACTCTATTCTTCTATCGTCCGAAATCAAGGATCACTGTGATGGAATGGTAAGTTTTTACGAACATCTTCTTGAACATAATGTAGCCCCTGAGATTGCTCGGTGTGTTCTTCCACAGGGAATGTATACGGAATTTGTAGAAACTGGATCGTTGGCTGCTTATTCGCGTCTCGTTCTCCTCAGAACGGATCCAGGAGCACAGCGGGAAATCCAGGCATACGCCCGTGCAATTGTTGAACTTCTAGAACCCCATTTCCCGGTATCATGGAAGGCACTTACTCGCAGCCCGATCAGTCAATAAAAACTAGTAGTAACGTCTGGAAGAGTTGCGATATCCTATATGTCGGAAAAGAGCCAGTACGGACAGACAGTGACGTACGATGTGTCTGCTGTGCTTCACGACTTTCAGACCTCCAAGAGCCATGTCCAATATGTAAGAACCCTAAACCACGGCACGATGCTGATCATGGACGGGGAGATACAGTACTCTACCCTGGACGAACATCGGTATCACTATCTGCTCACGACTCCTATGTTTCAGCAGTCTCGCCGAATTCTGATTCTGGGGGGAGGGGACGGTCTCGCAGCCCGAAACCTATACAAATCCCCGATCACTTCCAGCATTACAATAGTCGACTGGGATCAGGAATTCGTACAGTTCGCAAAGACAAATCTTCCTGAGAACATAAACTCTCTCGTTGATCCGCGAACAAAACTTATTTTTGGCGATGCACTTGCGTTTGTATCATCTACCAACCACACCTATGACGGCGTCATTCTTGATCTTCCCGACCCCGACGGAGAGGATATGGAAAACTTGTACATTGATATTCTTGCCGCTCTTCCCCGTATTCTTGAACCCCATGCGATTGTTACTGCGCATGTAGGACCTGTTTCACTTTGTAATGATCACCCGTGTTGGGCATTCATCGCAAACTGTAAACGAACTATGAAGGAGTGTTTCAAAGTAGACCCTGTCTTTGATAAGGTCTATGTTCCTTCTTTTTCCCACGAATGGGGATTTCTATCCTGCTTTATCGGTGGGACGTACACTCATTTTCCGAGGTTTCCTATTGAGAGCGATGTGCGGAATATCTATTCCACACTTTAATGGCGGCGCTTGCCCGCCTTCTTGGTGTGGCGACGACGGCGTCCACCTACGCTCGCGGGTCCGCTCTTAGCGCCCTCATCGGCCGGTCCTACCGCGCCCGACGACTGGTGGGACGCAGGGGCAACTGAGGGATGGGCGAGGGGTAGATCTGCGGGCTTCTCGCCTACCGGGGCGAGCTGGGAACCATCGCCACCGACCTTGCGGGAACGACGACCCGCCTTCTTGGAGTGACGGCGACGACGACCACCGAGCAGCTCAGACGGACCCTTCCATGTGGCGTCCGGGAGAGCGGGGAAACGACCCGCACCGTCCGCCAGCTGGGAATCAGTGTACGGGCCACCTGTGAAACCATACGCGGTTCCACCGACCTTCGCGGTCTTCTTGTGGCGACGACCACCCATCGGGCCAGCCTTCTCCATCAGCGTACCGCCCGTCTTGGACTTCTTGTACGTCTTCTTCGCCGCCTTCATCGCATCACCGAGCGACATGCCTGGCTTCTTTGCGGCCATGACTGCTTTTAACCATGCTGAGCGTCCACCTTCCATGACTATTTATTCACTGGTTAGACTTTATTGTGAAATCATACATGGGAGATGTAATCTGCTTCGGCTGGAACGAGACGCCTGCACTCTGTGGTTCGGGCTTCTTGTAAGTGACGGGGTGGTAACGCAGCGGGTCGGGCTTGACTGCAAATGAATTGTCCAGGAACTGTCCCGTGTACAATTCCATAGAATTATCCAAAGATCCGTAATTCATCGCGACCCACTGGCATCCGTACGCAAAACAAATCTCAGGATTCTTGTTCTTTACGTCTGACGACCTCATATCGGGAACCACAAGCGTAATATTACGCTTGTTGTATTCGGTCAACTCTTCATGATCAAATGTCTGCGATGCTTCGGTGTACGTCATGCGGCGCAGATTTGAGGATGCCCACGACATATTGACTAACTCGTCCATTCCATTGCCCTTGGTATTGCCTCCGCTCACAATCACCAATTTACCCATCAGATTACAGATCGGTTCAACGGCTAGATTCTTGCGCTGGTACGAGTATTCATTATGCAACATGAACTTGCGAAGGGTCATTTTCATGATTTCAGCACACTGTGTAATAAACTTATTGTCTTCGGAATGAAAGTTCAGGGAAAGGACAAAGGGATTTCCGTGACCCGGAGTGATTCCCGGAGTAAACATCGTGTTCGCCAGAGTGGTACAGCAGTCCTCAAATTTGAGCGTGTTGTAGGTGAACATAGTATCAGTCTTGGAATCGGCTAGACCAACCGCGGGTTCACCGCCAACAGAGTATACGTCCAGTTCAATCAGTCGTGCTCCACCCTTGATCACTTCCGTGATTGCATCCGTAGTAATGTAGGTGTATACCGTAGTTGAAGGAATCACTGTATATCCAGATGAAGCCATGTAGTAGTCACACAGAACGTTGTCTGACGGACATCCAAGCGGGGCCGATTTCACAATCTCTGAATACACTGCGAGATCCTTTGTGAGTGTTGCATCAGATGGGGGGAAGTTGACCATGTTCACATAGGCAAGAGTTGTGACCGCAACACCAAGGCAGGCAATTGCTGCTAGAACGACATACCATAAAACTGTATGTGACTCCATCCTTCTTATTATTTCTTAGCACGATGTTGTTTATAATTAAAGAACAGCGGCCGCATCAGCATCACAACATCATCGGGAACCTGTTTGTCCATTGGAATATCAAAGAGACAGCAGTGGAGGAAGTAGATGCAGTACATTCCACACTGAGCATCTTTGTACTGGTGACGTGTCGCGTTGTACGCAAGAACCATCGGCTTCTTAAACACTCCCATCTCATCCACCTGCGACTTCCACCGCTCCATAAGACGCTGTACCTCTTTCTCAGGTTTCTGCGCATAGGAATCAAAGTACGTCATCTTAGCGTTCTCAAGTTCGGGGCGCATATCAAGGAACGCTGCGATCCAGTGTTCTCCCGGTGCGTTATGAGGATCTGTATTGAACACGATTCCTACGCGGCGGTACCCTTTTTTGTACAGTTCGGGCAACTTCATACTGCACAGTGACGAGACGAGACATGATCCCGTTTCCGAGTGAAGATCAAAATCAATAGGGACAGAACCGGTGTAGTAGTAATCGGGGATCAGTTTCTGGTAATATTTCTGGCTATCATCAATGTCGTCGGAAGATAACCACTGCATTGGGTCGGCATTCCAGGACATTGGAGCATCAGGTTTCTGAACGAGAGAATGAACGATGCATTCGGGGGTCCCAGTCTTGCACGAATCTTTCATACGACGAGTCATATCTGACCACGCACCGTCTCCCTTCTTCACGGGAGTTTCGTGAGGATGCTCTTTGTTGTAGGCGACCCGCAATGCTTCAACTTCACGAGGGTCCATTATCCAAAACGGATGTCTTTTTTGGGTAGATATGGAAGGGCATACAATGGCGACCCTTGATCAGCGTGACCTCGTAAAGTGCGTGCGTAAGTTTCGGACTCTGGATGATGAGCTGAAGACGGTCAATACACGCATAAGCAAGCTGCGCGAAGACAAGAAGTTCGTAGAGAATGAGATGAGTGATATTCTGAAGCGTACGGCGTTTCAGGGCGTGAACAAGCTGGAGATCCAGGATGACGGGTCGTTCATTAAGGTCCAGCGTCCGGATACATGGAACAAGCCGTGGTCGCTTGGCGCTCGCGATCTCCAGACGATGCTTGATGATTACTTCCGGACACCCGAACCCTATACATCTGCGGGATGCCACACGTATATCGTGAACCGTAAGAAGAAGGATATGGTTTCAAGGGAGTTTGCGTTTAAGCGTATCGTGTCTCTAGACGATAATGACGACGCCCGTTCAGAAGTGGGTGCAAGCCGTCACGCCTGATGGACAGACGCACCAAGATGAACTCCGGGACGTTTTTCTTCGTCTAGAAGAAGTGCTAGATAAAAAGGGCTTACTGCGTAAAGATTACAGAACATATAGAACCCTTCATTTCGCCGAGTTCTGTAACTCAGTGTTTTCCTTTTCCTCCCTGTTACCGTATGGACAACTCCCGTACGAAAAAGATAGTCAGTGAATTTTTGACTGCGCATACTTACCATATTCCGCGAGGGTGCCAGTATTTTCGTAACATATGTCCCTTCTGCGACATTATCGTGTGTGAACAGACAGACACATATCCAGAGATCCTCCGAGATATGTTTCGTCCAATTGTTGAGACATCGTGGAATTATTGGGATCGTTCGGCCATTCATATTGGCGATCGTGTAGATCGTGAACGGTTCCTAGAAGAACTTGTATGGCTCGCACTCGCGCGTTGGGTACAACCAAAATATAGGGACATATCAACTCTTGAAGAAGATGAAATCCTGAATCATCCTTACGTTCTTCAAAAAATTCGCCCTAACATATAAATGCCGTCTACACCAGATTATCAGTCACTCACAGCAACATCAAAGGGCGGGTGCGGTTGCACTGGCGGACGTCGTCATCGCAAGCATTCTAAGAAGATCGGAGGTGTAGGTGTTGTTGACGATGCCCTCTTTGCCGTTGGAACATCCTATGCAGCCAAGCGTTGGGGGCAGAAGAAGCGTCTGGGCGGTCGTCATACTCGTAAGCACCGTGGTGGTGCGGGCGTTGTTGATGATGCTCTGGTTGCGGGAACTGCCCTCGGACTTGCCCACTATTTTACTAAGAAGGGTAAGAAGGGCGGTCGTCGTCGTGGGCTTCCCCGTCGCATGACCCGCAAGGCACTCGTTTAAATGTGGAAGTTGTCCGATAAGAAAAAACTCATCCTTGCTGTGTGTACATCGGCAGTAGGTATTGTGATCGCAATTCCTATTGCAGTTGGAGTTTTACCAGTTGGTCTCATTGTTCTTCCAATTATTCTTGGAATTGTTACGATTGGAATCGCCTTTCTTCCTCTAACGCGTAGTATGTTTGACTAAGCAAGAACTTCCACGGGCGGTAAAGGAAACCCGTTGAACTTAGAAGCCGTCACCCACGAATACGCTCCAATGTTTTTGATTTCTAAGATGTCTGAATCGCTGATATCGTTCGGCAACCACACATCTTCTGCTATTTTGTCCGCTGAATCACACGTCCGTCCAAAGATGGTGAACTGTTCGCAGCTTGCCCATGGCTTTCGCGTGATACACTTGAACTCGGGTTTGAATCCGTCAAACAGTACACCCGAGAATAGTCCATACACTGACTCGTTCACTGTGATACACCGCTTTCCATTCGGTAGTTTCTTCNTGCCGATCACTGGGACCTGGAGAGTACAACTTTCCTCGGCAAAGAACCGTCCTGGCTCGGCAATCACTTTCTTGAAGGGAAGCATTTTCACTTCTTCGCGGATATACGGAGCCAGTTCGTTCTTGAAGAAATCGTCATTTGCAGTTGATCCCGAGAATCCTCCGCCAATATCTAGAAGTTCTGGGGTAAATGCTGACGGAGAATGCTTGAATACATTGATAAACTCTTTGACGGTGTCCATCGCTGACTGATACGCAGCCAGAGATGTACAATCGCTTCCGACATGGAATGCTAGACCGTAGGTATGAAATCTCGGTTCCCGGTCACACAGATCTGCGATATCATTGAGATGAAATCCGAACTTGCTATTGAGCGGGATCCGAGCACCGCCTTTATCGTCAACAAAAATACGGAGAATAGGTTTAGTTCCAGGTTGTTCTTCTTTAATTTTGATTCCTTCTAGTTTGCTGTCGTACGTCATGTACGGGATTGCATGGTTACGAACTTTAAACATTTCATCGCGCGATTTGCACGGATTTGCATAAATCATATCGGCGGACAAGGCGCCGATATTGAGAGCACGATGAACTTCATCCGCCGACGCACAGTCAAATCCTGCCCCTCCCCTCCTCAATTCTAAGAGTACCTCCTCGAGATTGTTACACTTGACTGCATAGTGNGGACGAATGGATGGTAGACACGAAGTCCAGAGGTCAAGGCGGCGGCGGATGGCTGGGAGGGACAGGATAAGTTTCGCCAGCGTTGATATGATTGTAGAAAAGAGAAGAATTCTCCCTAACGTATTTTAAGGTTAGGTGACCTTATATATAAAGAGATCATGATCACATCTACGTTTACAAATGAATACTTTCCTTACAACTCGAAGAACGTTCCCTTGACTGCAGAGGATGTAGGACACATCCTGTGCATTCCAGGATATACTATCAAGAATGTTGCGATCTTCCAGAAGGCGATGATCCATTCTACATATGTGCGTCGGTCAGAATACACAACTTTGACCGGTGAACCTGCTATCCTCGGCAAGTGTCCCGCAGGTGTGATGGATCTTCAAGACGAATCGTATGAGCAATTAGAGTTCCGCGGAGATTCAATTCTAGGTGCAGTCGTAGCCAATTACCTATGCGAACGGTACCCTTCCGAAGCTCCTGGATTCCTGACGAATACGCGCAAACTGATTGTCCGCAACAAGACGCTGGGTGTTCTAGCGCGAGATAAGCTGGGACTGGACAAGTTCTTTGTGGTGTCCAAACACGTGGAGGAAATGCTGCCCATTCACGGCCGTCAGAACATTGAGAAGCTTGGCGATGTCTTGGAAGCCTTTATTGCGGCTCTCTGGATTGATTCGGGGATGAATTTCCAGATGGTGAATGATTTCGTGATCAACATGATTGAGACGCATCTGGATATTCCACTCATGCTGCGGGAGGACGATAATTACAAGGATCGGATGCAGAAATACTGCCAGCAGAAGATGGCATTTACTCCCATCTACAAAATGGTGTCGGACGGAGCCGACGGGTTCACGATGGCCGTATGCAAACCCGATGGCGAGATTCTGGGGACGGGAAGTTCTACCACCAAGAAACAGGCGGAACAGAATGCGTGTAGGAATGCCCTAGAGAAATTGATGTGAACAATGAATAATGTACTGGCCCGCGCGTTATTTCAGTGGCCTAACCCGAAAACAGAATAAACAGCGTAAAAGCACGGCCACTCGTCGCAGAAAGATGTCGTGGAAAGACCCCAAGGCATATCGTCCCTTCAAGACTGATCAGGGTGTCCGAACGCGGACGTCTAAGTATGTCCGTGAATGGAAGAAGACCTTCCCCGACGCCCACGGCCTCCAGGCGTATTCGAAGGCAACAGGTGTCCCCCTTCCAATTGTGAAAGCATCGTATAACCGCGGAATGGCGGCATGGCGAACAGGTCATCGTCCGGGGGCAACGGAACAGCAGTGGGGATACGCTCGTGCCGCCAGTATGCTGACGTGCGGCAAGACACATTATACCACCGATGCCGATCTGGTCAAGAAAGCCAAAAAGACCGCCAAAGCTCGGGCGTGGTTTAGGAAGACGTGTAAAAACGGATCGGGTGTAATCCAGACGATTAGTTAGCATACCCAGAACAAGATGACTAACATGGTAACTTTCACTCGCGAGAACATCATTCGCATGCGTCATGCAAGCCAGGATATGGCACGGACTGAGAGGCTGGTCGAGATGATAGAAGCTGCTCGGACTGTAGCTCGGCATATTTACAGTATCGTTGTAGATTATTCCGCACTTGGTCCCTATAACTCGTATCGTTACCAAGTTACGCACCCAAAGTACTGCACTGATGGAATGTTTGTGATGAAAGTTGTGGATATGCTGAAGAAGGCGTTCCCCGACTTTGAGGTTACGCCCGAGGCAGTGGGAGATGGTAATACGGGAGTTCTTATGCACAGCATCGTAATTACGTGGTAAGNCNTGTAAAAACGGATCCGTATAGTCCCAGTCTTTTTTGTTCGCATACAACGAACAGAATGGGTTGGCGTTATATTCTNGTGAATCACACTCGCAAGGTTATCGAAGAAGCATCGCTGGATAATATCTGGGATTTGATGAGTTATCTTATTCGGGAGANNGAATGGCAGGAGAAGGATAATGTGGAGATGATGTTTGAAGAGAATAACTGGACTGAGATCGGGAAGCTGGTTATCAATGAAGGGTACAAGAGCCATTACAATGTCGGCGACTTTGATTACACCTAGCGCAGGAGACGGGCATGTGTCACCTTGTGCGTCTTGCGGTGATCCCGCTTCTTCTTACCGTTGCGACAGGTCTTCCCCCGATTACAAGAACTCGCATAGTATCCATATCGCTGATACACTCCCACAAACGATGGAAGAATCGCCTCGGAATGTGTAGCCTTCGTCATTTTTTTCATCAGGGCATACACGCTCTTCATCAATGCCCTCTTGGAGGTGAATGAGAACGTATGCCCTTTCACGATCGCGCGAAGATCGTCATAGGGATAGACATCAGCAAGTAAGTCAAAGAAGTGGCGGTAAATACCCTCCTTCTCTTTCGTATAATTGTAGGCAATGCAAAAGAGGAAATCCATTCCTGGTGGAGCAGATGGTGTCTTCTGTAAGAGTTCTTCGTAGTGGGTAGCAACACGTTCAAACGTAGGATCGGCGGGTGGACAAATAACGCGGGGATCGTCCTTGCACTGATCTCGAAGTTTCTTGTTCACGCGGTTATGGAAATCATAGAGCCATTTGGTTAGTGGCTGCTTTGGCGGATCTTCGTGGAGAAAAACAGAGGTGCTTTCACGGCAGAATTTGCAGGGGAGAATATCTTTCATAGTCATCATAAATGGTCCCGCTTCTTTTGGTCGTTGGTGTGCAATTAGGTGGAGCAACTGCCACCCACTCGGTCCAAATGCCCGAGTATCCATTACCTTGTGCGTCTAAAATTAATAAATATAGACTACAAGTAATCAGATCGTATGACCTCCCCCGCCTCTCCCTACATTGCTCCCGAGGCGTCCGACAAGAAGTGGTGGGATCCGTTTGGACTTTTTGCGTCTAAGCCCGCACCATCCAACCCGCCATCTGACTTCACGCCCTCCGCCACGGCTGGTCAGCGTAAACACCGCGCCAAGACTGAGAAGGCGCTTGAGGGTGGCCGTCGTCACCGTACGAAGAAGGCTGGACGTCGCCACCGCGGAAAAAAGCATTCTCGTAAGTAAATAAACCAAATGTCCAACATCATTGGAAACTTCGTCCGTTCTATTACGCGCAAGCTGAAGCTCGGTGGCCGCCGCCGTAAGCACACCGTCACCAAGGCCGAGGGTGGTCGCCG
>JGI24890J29729_1000630_pt1 | contig 20708 bp, 28 predicted proteins | sample FreactcultureFD7_FD_29729 | JGI IMG/M metagenome (IMG submission 29729)
GCATGTTTGTACCACTCACCAGTGTTTGGGATGTACAAAATATTCAATCAGCAAATGTCAATAGTCCGGAATTTAAAGAACTTTTAGTGCGACTTTATCAAAATATTAATCAAATAACGATTGCCTTAAATTTAAAAGATACAGGGTATTATCCAAATTCAGAATTCTTAACGAGCCAACTTTTATTTCCCAATCCCAATTCAGATAATTCACAAACATATCGATCAGTATATCGAACCACTATTAATTTTGGGGCTTTACCCAATGCTACAACGATAAGCGTTGCACACAACATTAATATAAACACATCAATCCCGAGCACTTTTGAATTTATAAAAATTTATGGCGCTGCTTCAAATCCAGATCAAACAAGCTTTATTCCATTGCCTTTTGCAAGCTCGACATTAAATGAAAATATTTCAATAACTGTAACCAACACAGATATTGTTATAATCACAGCAATTGATTACTCGGCATATAATGGAATTGTAATTGTAGAATATATAAAATTTTGATAATTTAAGGATGAACCCCTCAATGGTTTATTTATTCTCTCCAGAGTAAATTTAAATACATGCCAAGAAGTTTTTGCTAACTTCTTGGCTATTTTTTAGTCTTATTCAATTTAGCAACTTGTATTATATTTTACCAATACTGTCGATAAACTTCCAAAAACAGCAGTACATAATGTAGAAATAAAAGCTGTTTTTAATTTACTTACTCGAGCATCAATTTCTTTTTTAGCATAAAATAATAAAACTTGTTGATCTTCTAAAGCTTTTTGATGTGCTTTTATAATCAATTCTTGCAGATAATAATTTGGTGATGCACTTCTTAAAGTTTGTGATGCAATATTTTTAATATCATCTGCAATTTGGCGTAAGGGCACTTCATTAAATATAGGTGAAGTTCTATCTTCTTGAATTACTTGTTTAACATATTTTTCCATATCAGGCACTGATGGAAGTTTGTGTTGATTAATAAAGTTTAATGCAGCATTACAAACAATATCATCATCTGATACTGCCGTAGTGGTACTATCAAAAGAACTTGGAATTACAATTTGCGGCAACGGAGATCGTGCTCCAGTTCGGTTTCTTTCTGAAATCTCTGATGCATTAACCAAAAAACTACACAATAAACATAATAAAAATTTCATACATACTCCTTTTATTGAAGACGAGAACTGGTCGGTTGAGTATAAAATGTCATTGCATGTAATACAAAATCTGAAAATGACACTAAATCTAGATTTCTCATTTGCGTATCATTCATATATATATTTAATTGAATGCATTCTCCTTCCGCCCACATATAAATTGGATGCCACAATCTTTCTTGAAAGCTTTCTAAAGGAATTGAACTATAAGGTGAAGTTTCTAAAATACTTGTTCCAATAATAGTATTGGTAAGATTATTTGATGTTAAAATAGAATCATTAGAAGAAGAGACTGAATAATCTACAGTAACTTGACCACCCACGGTTCTGTCAACTAAAAAATCAACTTTATTAATTAATGCATTGCGACCATCTTTAACATAAAAATTATACTGCTTGGTCACAAGATTTATATTAGAAACACGAGCAATAGTGCCACCTCCGCTATATTCACCTGAAACCGTAGTTCCTTCAGGCACGACAATCGTAAAATTGTTATTATCAATAATCGTATTTACTGCATATATTGTTTCATTTATTCCAACAATGCCTTGTGCATAATCAATTAAAACATAATCTCCACTGGCACCATTATTATACGCAAATACGAGATTATGATTTATACAGGTAATGGTTATTAAAGTACCACCGTCAGTAGGTCCAGAATTGACCATGTTGGTAATTTGCAATGATGCATCATTATATGACGCATTGGTGCTTAATAAGAAAACAAACCCTTCTTGATTTCCTGCTGCTACTTGTTTAAATTGTGGCAACAATGTTGCTTGATTCCATGAAAAATCAGAATCTGAGCATGTTTGTGTCGATGATTGCCATATTGATGCTTGCTGTTGCTCATAATAACCAAATGCAGTAAAGCTATCGATAAAAAATGACCACGATCCTGTTTTATAATTATAAATTAAAACTCTATTAGGAAATATTTGATTGAAATCTTCTGAAGGAAATGTCCAATAGACAAGTTCAGTATAATAATCTCTTATGCCACAAACTCTAAAGACACCTTGATTTCCATTGGTAATATCAAAAACAGCATCTGGAATTTTATTATCAATACGCTCTACATTTGATCCATTGCAGGCATGAATACCAACATTTCCAATGCCTAAAACAACTTTATCAAAAGGCACTTCAGAAAATGTTGATTGACATCCAAGCTCCGTATTTAATTGTTGCCAAATAAAAGGTGAAACATAATTTCCTGTATAAACTAATTCCCAAGTGCTTGATTCAAAAAATACTATAAGTCGATCTTTAACAAATTGAGCTGATACTATGGATTCTTTGGTAGGAGCATCTTTAAATCCAGCACCAACAGTTGTAGTGTCAGTATAAAAAGAGTTATCTTGCAATACACTATTTGCAGCAGACCATCGAGCTCTATTAACATATACCGTATTAGCTCCAGGCGCTGATCCTTGATTTTCAACAACATTGAGAAAAACTAAATATCCTTGGAATGCCACAATTAATCGTGCAGTTAGTAATGTATAGGTAGCATCTGATGAACTTAATACCGGATTAAAATTATTCCATTGTGAACCATCCCAATAACGCATTGTATCAGAGTCATCAAGAGTCGTTCCAAAATTATAATTTGTTACAAATAGAAATGTTTGACTGGTACTCGAGCCAGTCCAATTATATCCCCAAAAGAAATTTACATTATTTCCAGTCCATATTTCATCTCCTGGACTTGCTGCTGCAGCTAATTGTTCCCATGATGTTCCATTAAATTGATACGCAAATTGCGTATCAAAAGCAAACGTGGGGTTATTGTTTATCGATTGATCATTATAATTCATTAATCCCATAATGGGCTGTGCAGGATAGAAATATATATTTTGACCAGCTGTTACACCAGTAAAAACAAAATTTCCATTACTGGTATCGTAAGTTCCAGTTCCACTCCCCGTATTAAGCATAGCAGCAGGAGTTCCAAGAACATTTACTGTAAATATTTGTGTACCAATAGAAAACAATTGTCCTATATTAAAGATAGTTCCAGGAACAGTTCCTGATGCATCTCCAGATCCATTTGTGGAACCCACTAGAAGACGAACTCTTGAAAATAATTGAGCAGAAATTCCTGATACAAAAGGATTCATCAGGACAGTACCCAATCTTTTTCTGATTCTTCCTCGAAAAATATAAAGATTTGTTAATTGTTGAAAAGCATCATCAGGAATTAACCAAGGTTTCAAATCTGTTTGAAGACCATCATTGATAGGAGCAATCATAAATCTATCAATACGAGCCATTTTAGACTCCTAGAACAAGATAATTAATACCCGTTTGATTAACAGATGAAGAATTTAATGAAAACACACTAAAGTTTCCGGCAGCTGTAGGTTCAAATCCAAAATTTTGTATTGCTGTAAAATTAGCACCACCGCTGAAAAATGCTGTTGGAGTTATATATATTTGGAAAACAAAATTAAAATTTGGGCCACCAGATATTCCACCAACATTTATTTCTACTGTTCCATCACTGAGCACTGAAATAAATCCCCATTTCATTAAAAGTCCACTGGGCAAATAACTCCATCCAGAAAAAGAATCTGCCATAGTTCTATTACTCATAGAAGATGCTGTAAAGGGAACATTAGTCGGAGCATCTACCGAAGGCTTTACAATGTACATTTCATTTGCTGAAGTAGTTGCATTATTTAAGGTATAAAGGCCAGTATCTCCTGATGAAAGTGTGGGCGCAGTTCCTTGAACTGGAAAATCTGCATATCCATTTCCAAAAGAAGTTAATGCTTGAAAATTTGCTAATAATTGAGGCTGAGAATTGTTTAATTGATCAGTTGGTTGTGGAATATTGGGATTATAAGCCATATAAATCTCCTAAGGTTTTAAAATGATCCGCCACCAGCCCAGAATCCAGGTCCATAAGCACCCGCAGCTCCCAGATCTTGGTCATATATTGTAGGGGTTCTTTGACTTGTTTGTTGTACAATAGTTCTGCTATTAATTAATGATTGTTGTTTTTTAAATTCCGGAAGAATTTGAGCAACACTTTCCAAATCCATTCTATCTTCAAATATCTTTTTAGAAGCTCCATAAGCAATATATTGCCACCATTCCGACAACTCAGGAGCTTGTGTAGTTGTTAAAAGTTCTGCAGGTCTTACAAATACATCAAATTGAACTCGATATGGTTGATCAGGTATAGGACGCAATATAAACTCACCATCAAAAAATAACATTGATTGAGGCAATTGTGGATTTTGAGGAACTGTTTGGCTATTGATGGGTTGCCCAGAACCAGGAGGAGTTGCAAAAGTTACTACAAATTGGCCAGTAACATAATTTATATAGTTATTTGGATCTTGAGTATCAGTAGATGTAGGAACTGTTCCAGGTGCATACAGATTTCCAATGACATTTGAAATTGGATAATCAATCATTGCTAAACCATTATTATTTACATCAATAGAACTGAATAAAACTTCATTTTGTAAAAGACTTATAACTTGTCCGTCAATATACGATGTATTGGCTTGTTGTGAATTTACTACACCTGCAAATTGTGTTGCACCGCCATTGCCTGTAGTACCAATAGAAGCAATTGAATTCAATTTAGGATATATCCCATAAAATTGAGATTGTGATTCAGTAAATAATGCTTGATAACCCGCTATATAGACTGGTGGATGAACTGTAATATATCTATTGCTGAAATTATACAAAGGATCTAATGGATTGGTAGTAGTTGTAGAATACGTATCAACATACGGTTGTGTAAAAAAAGTAATGGTAGTTTTCAAATTGAATAATCTTAAACTTTCTGGAAAATCATATAATACAAATGTATTTATATAATTATTCAAATCAGCGTCAGAAAGTTGATTTAAAGATGGGCTACGCGTTAATCGTCTCACTTTTTGCTGTATTTGAGCTAATGTTGAATAATTGCTGTCAGGTGTGGGAGTTGGCATATATACCTCATTACTACTCTAATTTTTATATCTTTAGCATTGCCACATTCATATTTAAAAGCAAAGCATAATTAAGTTGCACTATAGGGTAATACATTCATAACACTACTATTCAATAAAGGCGAAATTTCTCCTACAGGAGTAACAGTCGCATTTTGTTGATTATTAGGAAACGATATAGGAACAGAAAATAAAGAAAACCTAGAACTATCAATAGGCATACTAAAGGTTGTTGTTGATAATACGATTATGGGAGCATACATCTGATTAATCTCTTGCATTCCGTATCCTGGAGGGATGTTAATACGCACAATTGCTCCATTTTTATATTGATGAGCAAAAGTGGTAGTAACAATAGTGACAAATTCTGATCCAATTTCTGAAACAAATGAATTCCAGGTATTGGTTTCAGATTGCCATGATTGATCAATTGCTTGCCATTCATTTGATACATACAAATTAACTATATTTGCAACAATTCTCATGGCTGGTTGATATACCGGATATTGCTGAGCTAATATTGACATAATCACTCCATTGACAAATAATCCAATTATTGAGGCAATGCAGATTTATAAGGATCTACTTTAGTACTTTTTTTAAGAGTATTTGGAGCAGTAAAATCTAAATTTTGAAAACTCATTCTACGTACTCTTTGAAAAAGTGATACCACCGGCAATCCAGCTTCATTATTTTGATAATTATATGTTGGATAATCGCACCGTCCTACAGCATTTAAATGCTTTGCCACTCCGACAGGAATAGTATATGTTTCACCATCTTTTAACACATATGTTTCCATTGGATCGCCTTTATAGGCACGATATACAAATCCAACTTCACCATTTGGTGTTTCATGATATCTGAAAATACCACGAACCAATTCACGATCTGCAACTCGTTTTGCTTCAAGTTCTGCAGCAACTTTTGGATCATTTAATCGTTTGCTTCGATCTGGTCTATGAATAGTACTGATAAGACCGGTATTTACTAAGTCATTGTTTTGTATTTTTTCCATAGTTTCCTTTTGTTGAATTATAAGAGAATTGGAGCGCTCCAATTCTCTTATAATGTAATTAATTAATTAAGCAGTAGTATTGCTAAATGTTTTTCCAGCCATCCAGAAAATAACATCATCATTAGCACCACCTGGGTTATTAACACCACCAGTAAGAAGCATTCCAGTTTGCGCTGTATTAACAGTTGCATCTGACAATATATTAACATTGTTAGCAAGTGCTGTTGCAGTATCTTCACCAACAGGAACAGTCATTGCAGGAGTAAATGCAACATCTGCTGTTACCGGGAATGCAAATGCAGTAAATCCTATAGAGTTAATATTTACTGTAACAGTATTTGTAGCTGCATTTACTGCTAAAATAATTCCCAGCAATCCATTCATTTGGCTCATTCCATATACTGCCGGAACAACCATTCGCAGCGTTTGTCCAACTTGATATCCATGCGTTACTGAAAGCGTCACAACCGCATTAGCAGCTTGACTTATTGCAGTAATATAACGATGCGTAGGATAATAAATTGGATCATATGGAATTAAAGCCCATGCAGCATTGTCGCCTGCTTCGGCAGCAGCAACAATCTGAGACATATAATCCAAGCTGAACGATGTATTTGTAAGAGTTGAATTACCAACAGTAAAATCAATTCCTCCAAGTTGTTCAGCTCCAACAATATTATAAAGACGGACTATATTTCCAGCTACAAGTCCAGTACCAAGACTAGTCAAAACTACCGGAACAGCAGCACCAGTTACTGATTCAACAGTAACATTTGCCATTCCTGGTTGCTGAATTGAAGTATCTTGATATTGAAAACCATTCGTTGTTATATATTGCTCAAGGTTAGCAGCATTAACAGCATTAGATTTGAATGTAACCCATTTAGAGTTTTGAGCAAAACCATTTTGCCAATAATATTTCACGCCAACTGCAACAGTTTGAGCTGCATTAGCTTGATTGAGATTATAAACTACCATCCAATCAACACCAGATTCTAATGGAATAAAAGTATTTACACCAGTAGATGTAAAACTACCTTGAAGAGTTGTAGTAAGTGTCATGTTATTCTCCCTAACTTAATGTTGCGCGAAGATTTAGGACCCACAAATCATTAAGAATTCGAGGGACTTCTGCAAATTTGTAACCAACTGATGCATTGAGCGCTAAAGGTCCATCGTATATTGGAGGTCGATAAATAAATTGAGCACTGTATCCATCTTGTTCAATACAAGCATACGCTTCCATTCCGACACAAAAGATGTTGTAGACGGTATTGCCCAAATTAGATGCATTTTGTGACAATGAACCAATAGATGAAATTAAGAATCTCAAGTTACCAATAGCACCCCATTCTGAACGCAACGCATTCATAGGAGCTGGATATTGATTCTTTTGAATAAATCCCTCAACATCATCAAAATCCGGAGTTAAAGCTGTGTGACATAATGCAAAATATGCATCACGAACTGGCGCTGTTCCAAATTTATCTTCACCTTCGATATTGTCTAAGATGGTATATGCATTATTACCTAATAATGCAGCTACAATATTATCCACATCAGAAAGTGTTATTTCGGTAGGATTATCTCCATTGACACCACCAACACAGTTAATAAATGCCGCAGTACCGGCAAGCATATCACGTGTTAATTGATCTTCTGTTTGACGAAGTGACACACCCAAACGAGCAGCACATTCATTCAAAACTGGATCTTGGTTTTGTAATGTACAATCTGTTACTTTTATGACCATTACTGGCGGGGAGTCTTGTTATTCCTCCCTCTCTATGTCTCCATAGAGCTCGGACTATCGCTTCACTATTTTAGTGTCCACTCGCTTTAGTCTCTCAGCGTGACAAATTATTTATTTATGGTATGCTGTTATACATGAATGAAAATATTAAAAAACACAATCAAGCATTTGGTTATCTATACGGAATAGTTCCTCATCTTCATAAGAATTGGACGCCAACAAAACTTAGTTATTTGGCTGGTATCATAGATGGAGAAGGTAGTATCTGTATTGAAATACAATCTCAAAGCACAAGATGGAATAGAAAGGTTGATTATTATTCTTTACGATTATTAATCATCAATACAAATTTACCTTTATTAGAATGGGTTCAAGAAAACTTTGGTGGAACTATCCGAAAAAGACCTAAAGTTGAAAATAGAAGACAATGTTATAGGTGGAATATCTGTTCTATATTTGCTGCAGAAATTTTAAAAGCTTGTCAGAAATACATGATAGTTAAAAAAGAACACACTAAAGTTTTTATAGATTTTGCTAAAACTATGAACAAAGGTCATTATAAAATGTCTGACATACTTCTTGAACATCGAAAAGAACTATATCTTCAACTCAAACATATAAATAAAACATACTAATTTGTCTTCGCCCTTGTCACCCTCGTCTTTACGTTAGGGCTTCCAAGTCGATTAGAGCGGATTTAAAGCAGGCTATCTACTTACAAAACCAAGAATATTTCAAAGATCACTGGACTATTTGTTAACCTGCTCATTCAAGATTACATAAGTCATTATCTTGAATTGCTACGGCACTTAATTAAAACCGTAAAAACTTATCGTCGCATCAATATCTACTGCTGTTAAATTTTGAGCAGGAGGAGTGACGCCAGTATTTCCTAATGGTACAACAGCAACTGCAAGTGGATTATAACGTCGCATACGAAGCGTTCTACCACCATTGCGCGGCATGCTTTTAAGCTCCGCTGGAATTTTATGAATCATGTTTGGAACTGGGACAGACAGCAATTTATAACTAAACGATTGCTGAACTGGCGCAGGCAAACCACTAGTCGTTGTAATAGACATATTTTTCCTTTTAGGAGGATTAACGATTGTTAACTATCCTTAAGATGGACGAATTCTTAACAAGGCTTTTGCGTCCGAAGGCTTATCGCCCAAATTTATAAGAATGACGAAATCTTATAGTGTTTATGCGTCATGTGGACTATAAAATAGATAAAATAAAAACACAAGAACTTCATACCGGTAGGGTTACAAAGTTCTTGTGTTTATAAAAAAAAGGAGGACCTAAATGACGCTTTTTAAGCTATATATTTTGCATTTCAAAATGATTTGAATCTACTAAATGTACAAAATCACCACCCCATCTATTATTTGGATGAAGCGTTTTCCAATATGCTCCCAATGGTTCATATGATTCTTTACTCATCATATATACACCATCTTTAAATAAATTAAAATCTACCGCAAGTCTTTGAATATGAAGAGAATGAACAATTCCTTTTCCCTCTTTTGCATATATTTCTGCTTGCTCGGCAGTTCGATAGGCTTCTCCAAGCGTAAGAGTATATCCTTGCGCGTAGGTATAATTAATTAAAGATGCAATATTTTTGGTGAAAATTTCTTGATGATTTTGAAGTGTACTCATATTTTTACTCATTTTATAAGGATTTCACAATTATTAAACTATGAAATCCTTATACTGGTCAGCTATCTATGAAAAATTAATAGCTTCTATACAAACCTGAAATTATGCCCGTTTCATAGACTGTTTCATTTCTTTAAGTAATTGAGCCTGAAGTTCTGGAGTTAAACCATTTGCAAAAGCATTCGCTTTGGATAATGGACTATCTCCTTGTTGAGGACTAATTGATGTCAATGGTCGTGGTTTTTGTGCATTAATAACTGCTTTTGCTTTATCATTTTGTTTCATGACAGACTCCTCAGCTAATTGACCAATTCCAAACTTTTTAATAACTGTATATGCTGCCGATGCTTTAGCATACAAATCTTTTGTATCTTTTAAAGATGCTGCTATTTCCGGATATTGCAAATTAAGCATTTCGACATTATCTTTCGATACCACCGTTTCAAAATCCGGATATGCTGCTTTAATTTTGCTTTCAACTGAAACTTGCGAAGTTTGTTGCTGCAAAATATCCATACGCTTTTTAAGTTCATTATACTCTTTTGCATATTTTTTAAGGTGTTTGCCCTCTACAAGCGCATCATCATCAATATTTAAATCAGTATCCTCTTGCTGTGAAGGCACAAGTTCTGGTGAAGATACCGGTGCTTGTTTCAATTTTGTTTGCATTTCCATCATTTGAGCAAGATAAGCATCTCGTTCACGTTCAGCTTTTTCTTTTGCTTCACGAATAGATTTAAAACTATCTTGAGGGGTCGGCTTGGAAGGTGCAACTTCTTGCACTGGATCTGGTATTTCTTCTGTTTGTTCTGGTTGCATTTCTTGAAGCACTTCTTCAGGTAATTGTTCCGGAACTTCTCCAAAAGGAGATGTTGGTTGCTCTTGAGCTTGTGGTTCAGACATTAAAGATGGTCCTCCTAACACATATCCTTCAGGAGGCATTTCAATTGTTGAACCTGGGCCACCTTGAGATCGTAGTGCATGTTTATTTTTAATTGATTTGCCTATTGCCATTCTTCTTTTCCTAACAGGGCAGATCCTGCGTATTGTGTTTCACCATTTAAAGTCTTGCAAAGTTGAAATAATTTCCCATTGTAATAATCAAGTACATATTGCAAAAGATTTCTTTCAGATGGTACGATTTTGTTTTTATTTTCTTTAAATATTAGACATGTTTCTTGATCCGGTATAACCCATAAAAACTCTACTGCTCCTTTTTTGTGGTTATATTTATATACTGTCTGATCATAATGCGGAGTAGGGCACGCTTTAGTTGCAATAAAATAATTACGTAGTACATTTTCCAGCAATTTTTCTTTTTTAATAAGTCCTGCAATATAAAAATCACCAGTTTCTGCAACTCGATCTTTACATAAGTCATGACCTTTAATAGAAGAACAATCTATTTCTTTTAAAGCATGTTTTACACACCAAGCCAAATTATCCAAATATTCTTTTTCTTGAGCACGTTGAATTTCTTGCGGATTAATTAATGAAGGTGATGCTGATTGTTGTAGTTCAGTTGCTATTTTGCCCATCGTGGGCTTTAAGAAATCTTTATCTTTCATGCATCCTCCTACTGTATGTAATGATTACAAGCGCATTTTGCAATAATTTTTATCAAATTGCAATTACAAATTTTCTGAGCCAACGATGCATAGGGGTAATAGTAAAAGGTGAAAGTAAAAAAAGGAGGAGTGAAAAACGTTGGCTCAGAAAAAAGAAAGAGATGAAACTCTATTTTTTAGAACGTTTTGCTTCAGATAAGGCAATTGCTATAGCTTGTTTGCGTTTTTTAACCATTGGTCCTTTTTTAGAACCAGAATGAAGTTCGCCTTCTTTCCATTTACGCATGACTTTTTTAATTTTGCATTTTGATTTGCTCATTTTCATTGAACCACAAGTACATTTTTTCATTTTTTACCCTTTTTTAAAGATGGATACATTTTATATACTTTAGCTTTAATGCCTTCAGGATTAGGTGCAAAATGAGCTCGGGATAATGCATTTCGTGCACGTGCTTTAGTATTTATAGGAAAACTGTATTTGCTTGCACCACCACTTGCTCCTGCAAATTTTTTAGGTGATACATTTTTATATTTTCCAGCATTAGATGAACCCTTTTTAGATCTCATTTTTTGCTCAGAACCTTTAGGGACTTTAACGCCTTTGGCAACTCTAATCTTTTTACATTTAACACATTTCATAATAGATCCTTTAATGTTTGGGCCTTGCAAAATAAATCAAAAACAAGGCCCAAATATCAATTATATTCTTCCATCATCGAATGCGATTCGTATCTTGAGCTATAAGACTTTTATTGATTCTTATCTGTAATGTAGTCCGCTTATCATTAAGATTAGGAGGAGTTCCCAGAATCCCAAATGCAATCTTTTTAGCTTTATTGTTTGAACGTATCGTTGCTGGCATAATCATCTCACTAATATTTCAAGCCGCCTTTATGCGCTTTCATTTTTCGACCATCATCATCCATCTGTTCATCAACACCACGAATAGTATCATCTAAATCATAGTCAGCATAATGACCAGCTTTTGGCCACGGTTTATACATAACTTGTTGTGGTAAATTTGCAACAGCTGAATGATCTTCTGAAATCATCATAGAATCACGACGTTCTTGGTTTCTCGCTGATTCTAGACCTTCATATGAACCTGCGCCAGCACTACCCTTTGGCATACCAGCATATTTTCTTTTTGCCATGTTACGGCCTTTCTTTAGAAACTGTAGTCTTCAAACTACAAGGTTATGGGTCAAAGACCCGAATAATATCCTCTATCTATTGACGCAGTGGTTGAGCTGTAGATTCTGAATCCACAGACTCAGGAGTTTTTGGTATTTGCGCTTCTCGAGTTACTCCAGCTTCAGATGTAGCAGTCTCTGAATTTTTAAGCATCGATGCTAAACTTACTAATTTTTCGAGATGTTGCAAGTCCATTGTTTCAAGTTCTTTTATAGCCTTAACTTTATTGAGTAATGCTACCTCATCATCTTTATTTGCTTCGTGGAGTCGCTCAATTGCCAATGATCTATTCTCATCAACACGAGAAGTTCTTTCAGCATAAAGACCTTGATCAGCCAAAGCTTTACTATGAGCAGATTCAATTGCAGCTTGTTGTTGCTGCATCGCCATTTGCATTTGCATTTGTTGCTGTTGTGCAACTTGTTGTTCTTGTTTGACTGCATTTTCAATAATTTTATTCTTACCTTGCAGTGTAGAAGATTCCAACAAATCTTGCGTTGTAATAGGAACGCCTGCTTCTTTAAGTTGCAACATTTGCGCAAATTGCATCTGTTTTTGTGTAGAAGTGTTTAAACCATCTTCTATTGCAATATCGTATCTTCCAAAAGCTTTAGAATAAAATTGCTCTGTTGGTTGTTCTTGAACAATGCGCTGAATCTTTCCTGGAACAAAATTTGATTGAATTATTTGAAGCATAATTTTGCCCAACAGCTTTTGAGCTCGATCCAGATTATCAAACAATATCTGAAGTGTTGTAAGACCAGATCCTTGACGAAGCATTGAAAGAATACCTGCTTTATCATCACTTGCTGATCCCAAGAGTTCTTCATTGACTCCTGATATTTCCATTACCTCTTTTGCCAAAAGTTCAGACAATTGAATCATAGATGGAGGCACTTGAGGAGCTACAATTTGCTGAACATCTGCCATTGAAGCATCATCTTTTAGTGCAAGGCCTCTTCCTTGACCTGATAAGAATACATCTTTTGGATTTACGAGCGCTGATTCTTTGTAGATCCACCCTGAATTAATTTGCGATTCCAAGATATCAAGTTCGATAATACGACGTCGGTTATATAAATACTGAGCATCACGCAAGCCACGAACCACACCTTGTATGCGATATGGGAAATAAGGCATCTGAGGATTATAATAAGCAAATACAGGAACAAAAGGATATGTATCAATTCCCAAAGGGTTCGGACCATCATAAAATACTTTGCCTTGAATAACAATTGCCAATTTAACTGTCGGAACTTCTTGATTGATTTCAGCAATGGTTGGATATTGATCTAAAAATCGTTCAAGAGCCTCTTTATCATCTGATTTCCATTCTTGAACTTCACCAGTTTGTGAATCAATCAGCATTTTTTGAGTACGATAATCTCGATAATAAAATTCATCGTACGTTAAAAGATTCTTATAACCGTAGTTGTATGTTTCTGGCATAAATTGAAACTTACCATCACGTCCAGTTCCTGTATCATTTCCTGAAAGTCCTAGAATTTCTTCAGTATGAGATGGCATCAAAGAAATGCATTCACGCTTTGTTAAAAACGATCTTTTCCACAAAGCATTACAATCAGATAAATCAGCTTTCCTAAAATAAGGATCAATAAGAAAGCTATTATAAGAGCAATTATCAACTTTAATATTCCCTGAGACTGGATCAGTTCTGTAATCTAACCAAACTTGAAGCAAATTCATTCCTGTTACTAATGATCCATGAAATGATTCACTAATGGTTTCCAAAACTGATTCTTGATTATTAACCCACAACAATACTTTTGTAAATTGATCTGCTGTTTCCTGATCGGCATTTTCTACCGGCACACAAATCGTTGATTTTCTGTTTTTGCGCTGTTGACCAGAAATCATATTTACGACACGTCTTATTCGATTGAAATTAAATTGACGTCGTCTATTTGCAGGAAGATTTCCATACAAATCGGTCCATAATGATTGATCTCCTACCTCAAATCGAGTATCAGTATCTGCTTCTGCCCAAAATGATTGATTAATAGTAATAGATTCTGCATAAAAAGCTTCCATGCGTGCAATAATAGATTTTGCACCTTCTGGTTGATCATAATAGGCCGGTCCCAACATGGGAAATAATGGCATAAGATATCTCCTAATTTAGCGATTGATTATCCACCGTCATATTAGGATTTGTTAATTATTAAAGCAAACTCATTCTTCTTCAGATTCACGAGTAAGTTTATATTTTTTCTTCCTGCGCATTTTGTATCTTTTGATTTGACCTTGGCGAACATCTTCAATTGAAGCAATAGTTTGGCAAACAATTTTGTCAGGTTGGCGCTCAAAACAAGGATTTTTAGTACATCCAATGATAGGACAATCAAAATCATGAGGAGCCATAGTACACAGTTGTTCAGAAGAAAACGGTTGTTTGTGCCTTACGCTGTCTTGCATTATATTTTGCTGTTGAACAAATATACCATCAGCATTAAATACTTTTAATGTTTGCAAATATGCTTTAAATCGGTTTAACATGTTCTCCTTTCAAATCATTTTGCACATAAAAACTATCAAAATTTAAGGCTTTTGATGCAACAGAAGTATCAACGTCAGAAATATTCACTTTGTATTTTTTCTTAACTTGAAACATCTTTGGATCTTCTACTTGTACTAAAGCAAAAATATCTTTGAACTGTTCTTCTATAATTACTTGATCAGTTGCGCTATTAATATAGGTATGAATTTGCTCAGTTAAAAGTAATTTAATAAATTTATCACGCAATATCATCAATGACTCAAATTCTTGCTGAGTAGTTGGCGGAAAAAAAACAAATGATTCATTTCTTATTGAAATAGTAAGATCCATTGAAGGATTAAGTAATATTGCATCCAAAATATCATAGATCGATTCAAAACATTGAGTCAATTTTTTTAATTCTTTATGTAATTTTTTATATTCTTTTTTGAGCAAATTATTCTCCTAGAAATTTTTTATTTTCAGGAGCGTATTTAATTAAGCGGCCATTTTAATCCAAAATCTCTTCTTTTAATTTTTGCAAATTTAATACCTTCTGCTGTTTTTTTATACCAAACAATACCTTCAATAACATGATGAGTTAAATATTGTTTTATTGAGTCAAAATCAATTTTAATATCTTCATTAATTATTTCAGGAGCAAACTCAAATGGATATAATGCAGGAGTTTTAGATTCTATTCCGCCCTGTATTTTAGGCCCCAATGCTTCACATGACCATTTTCCATTAGGCCATTTGTCAAAAGTAGTAGCATCAACCGCAGCAATTATATATTGATCTTGCGGATCATTTCTATCAGTATCAACATATCCAGGTTCTTGCCCTAAAGCTTTTTCTTCTCTTGTAGGATTTCTTCTTTTTTCAACCTTGATACATTTACCATCCAAAACAGTAACGCAAATATTAGTTCCATCTTTTTTTAAAGTTGCAACAGCTCCTCCTTCCAGCATCCATTCAGCTTCTGGATTTATCTGAGAAGTAACAAGCTTCATATTTTCAATATTTCTAACAAATAGTGTAGGAATTTTTTTCATATTTAATCTTTAAAGTTAAGATATATAACCGTTTTACAATTCACCTAATTTCATTTTACACTATTTTAGTACACCGGTAAATCATCTCTAAAAACTGCAGGCATATTTGATTGATCTTTTCCATAATAAGCTTCATTATAGCGCTTTTCTAATTGTGAGGGATCAGCGTTAGTGGCCACCTTAGACAATCCAACACACAAATAGCGAATAGCATCAGCAATATGAGAGAACTGATCATGAACTGGTTTGCCTTTAAATGATTGTAATTTCTCATTAGAGCTTTCTTTATAATTTTCTAATGCTCTAATGATAGGCTGACCAATTGTTTCATCAATCCAAAATTTAGGAAGGCAACGACGCACTTGTTCAATACCATCTTCAATGCGTGGAGCACCATCAGTATAACGCACAAATGTGATACCCAGCTCATGCATCATGCGCCACCGCGATACCCCAGTTGATAAATCATGTACGGCAATATCAAATGGCCCAAGATGCTTGCCGTAAGAGTAAGGCTTGCTAAGTATAATTTTTGCATAATGCTCCAATCCCTGCTTATTGTTTTGATAAAAATCTATAATACGAATTTGATTTTGATAATATTGCCAAAATATTATAACGGTCGGATCATTAAATCCAATATCAATAGCGGTATGAACTGGAATATATGGATCCCATAAAACTTTGCAGATACGACCTTGTTGTATCATTTCATCAATATATTTGCCATAATAAGAGCCACTAACACCCATAGCATCAAAAGAACACCAATATTCTTGAAGTGAAAGTTCACGAGACATTTGGCCATCTTGAATGTCTTTTTCAATGTCTTGAATAGAAATATGCTGCGTCTCTTCAATAGTTAATTTCTGACAAAACCAATCTTTATTGTGTAAAGCAACATTGTATAATTCCCAGAAATTATTCTTGCCACGCGGTGTACTTATAAATAATGCCCATCCATTCGAAGCCTTCAAAATAGGAATTGAATAAAGCCATGCTTTCGGATCTTGTAAAGCATATTCTGAAAATACAATTCCAGCACAGTTAGTTCCCACTAATGTTTTATCAACATCATCAGAGCCAAGTATTTGTATCTGAGAACCATTAATTAAACGAATGCGCATTTGCATTTCATTGCGAGATTGCACAATCTCATCAGGAATATAATAATTTAAGATCTTGCGTCCTGAAATATCAATTGCATCCCACATAATACGGCGCCCCATGGAAAATGTTGGATAAACCATAAAATAGGTACCAATCTTATCAAGAGCAGCTCCAAGTACACAATTGAGCGCACAAATATCCTTGCCTGGCGCGACGTGGCCATATGATTAAATATCGTTTAAATCGATGTTCTTCAAACGCCTGGACCAAAGGCATCTGATAACCCCTAGGAATAAAGCGATCGAGATGAAATTCATGCATTTACTTCTTTCTTTTCAGCTTCTTTTGCTGCTAACTCTTGAGCTTTGGTATAAGAACGCTTCCCATCAGCATCACAACAATGATTAAAACATTCCGGAACCAATTTGTTTTCAAATGCAATCTTTTGACCTTTAACGTACAAGTCCAGCATATTTTCATATCCCTTAAAGTACTTGTAAGCAATAGCATGCGCTGGATGTATGACATCATTGAGTACTGTCATAGTAGCATTCATAATTCGAATGCGAGTTTGAATGCCTGGATTAGTCTTTTCAGGGTCTTCTTGTTCTAATTTTTTAAGTTCTTTAATTAAAGCTTCCATATGCTCAAAAGCATTACATAAAATGTCTTTAATTATAAGATTCAATTCTCGAGCTGTATATTTCTTTGTCATCATCTTCTTCTTTATGCATAGCTTGGTTTAAACATTCTTTACAATATGAATTTATTATTGATTGATCTTGGGTTATAAGAATTGGCTTTCGACCACACTTACAGGCAATAATCTCATTATCAACTGAGACAATGGCATCTTCACAAATAATAGTAACTTTATGATGATCTGCCCACAAATTTACTGTCAGTGTCTTTGATGTCAGGTCTTTTGAAACATTTAGAGCACTCAAATACATCATCAATAACAACAACTTCATTAGTCACCTCTAATAATTGATAAAGAGTTCTTAGTTTTTGCAATTTTGAAGTAGATATTTCCCGAGGGATTACTGAGCGAACACAATCCATAGATGGTTTTAATATAATCAACAAATTAATGAGTTGCCGTTGAACTTGATCTGCCAATAACAGATCAACCGGATGCGTTGTAATCCATTCCAAATGAAGATCGATAAGATTTATCAATCTTGATAGCACCTCTTGAAATGCTTGCTCTTTTGCTTTATTTGTTATCGCTGGCATCGTCTTCTTTCAATGATGGATATTGAGTATAGATTTTTCTGGTAATAACAGTTGGTTGAGCAGCATTTTCAGATTCTGCTTTCAGTTTTGCTTTCCACTCCGCAGTATCTTTCCAACGATTTAAATATGAAGGCATAGTATATGCAATAGTAGCAGAATCATATTTGCGCATTATTGCACCTTCTTCTCTTCGTATTCCAATATTTTCTTTAGCTGTTTGATGAGCAGCCTTCATCAAAGGGTATTTATCTACCCAATCGTAAAAAGTTCTGCCTGCAATTCTTTTTTTAAGGTAAAACTTTTCAAGCGTCAAATTTTCCGGATCTTCCGACCAAGTAATTAAGTCTTGAGCTAATCGTTCTATAAATTTTTGAGTTACTGGTAACATTTGGAATGTAAAACAATCTTGATAATCCTCTAGCCAAGGGGTTTGTTGCCTGGTTGCTTTCTTAGTGTTCGTTTTTTTTGTGCTAGGATTGCTCATTTTAGGTCTACCTTTGGATTTTTTAGCTCTATAATCGTAAATTCTGTCCTAGGATTGGGGTCATAAATTTTTTTTGCGCTGATTTGAGATATTTGTGCGTCATCATGCCAGAGTATATTATTTCCGACATCGCAGCAGAATTTTATCAAATTATCTAAGTCTGCTTTGGTGGCATGGGGTTTTCCCATTAATTGATTTCTTTTTTTTATTGGAGTTTTCATAAAAAATATGACATCTAAATTTAAAGCGCCTTCAAATAATGGTTGGTCATTGTGTTGAGCGCTGAGCGCAATCCCTGCTAATAATTTTTGGTTCTTTTGGGGATCATATACCTTTTTAAAGGAACTTAAACGTGCTCGTTGCAAAGGTGTCGGATCTCCGGGAATTACATAAAATCTCATTATAACTCCTTTTAAGTTGTCATATTGCGCATTGCCTGCTGAAGAAAGTCTTGAAAACCACTTTGAGCGATTTTGGGATCTTCTTGGATGGCTTTGCCGATCAGATCTGCTTGTTGTTGTTTATATTGCTCAGATTTTGGTTCATCTGTAAAGGTATTTTGAAATATTTTATGAGTCATTAATTTCGGGGCCTGCGGCTTTTTGACCCATTCAGGTTTATCGGGAATATTATATTGCTTTTTCAGGGTATTCCACAAAGAATAATCCACTTGAACATTATGATCAGTGCACCATTGTTTTGCATAATGCAGAAACCAGAAGAATGGCTGAGGAAGATATGAACGACGTTTGTATTCTTTAAACGTTTCTTCAAGTGCCCTGTCAGGAAGTACCAACAACTTTAATTGTCCCGCTAATGTCAAATTTAGCTCCTTGCTGACAGTGATAACAATTGACGACAGCTTCGGTTGCGATCTTTCCATCACAATCTCCTTATTTTGTGGAATCTTCTCTCTTCCATCTTCCATAAATGTATATTTATAGTCTTGGTGACCATCGCCAGATGGTCTTTGACTCAAGGGGTCAGAAAATATTAAAGTTTTGGTCACTCTTTCTATAATAGTCTTACATGAAGAATATATAATTCTTCTTCCTTGAAGACATAGTGCGACATCGTTGAAATTAGTGGCTTTGTGTAATGCTTTTTTGCACCATTTTAAAGAGGGCAAGATTCCATAAAAGTAAGATTTTAATTTGAAAATCAATTTATTAAATCGATATAGATTTGACTGATTAAAGCCACGCTGCTTTTTGTAGGTAATGATTCCCAAAATATAAAGCTTTCGAATTGTTCGCTGAACGGTACGAACTGATTTTCCCACATATTTTGCTATACGAAGTTGAGATACATAATTGAAGTTATTTTTCAGACTGAAAAGAAGTACATAATTTAAAATTATAAGCTCTGTTGGAGTTAAATTATAATTTATTACTTGAAGAAATGTTTTTTTTGATATATCATTATTCATGAATTCTTTCGGGAATTCTTTGATATATTCGTTGATATATTCGTTATTAACGAATTTATCTTTTTTCTATTGTTTGATTTAGAGTCGGTATAGTAAGTAAACGTTATGGCTGGCTCTAAATCAAGATTTCAAATTTTTTCTTAAAATATTACGATTAATAATAAATCACAAGCATTATTTTTTTTTGATCTTATTTTGGTAATGACCAAATTTCTTTTTCTTTTTTAATTATATACTTTTCAATGCAGTCTAATGTCAGATCAGATAATCCCTTCTGGTTATTCCAGAAGAAACTCAAAGAGCTCATACCAATCCCCATTTCTTTATATAATTTATATATTGCTATGGGATAATGTATTCGTATTTTTCCCAATCGATTACGCAACTTTTCTTGTCTTAATGTTATCATTCTCATAAAAACTCCATTCTTATATTATTATCTTTATGATATCATTGTTTTTAATTATTTACAATTTATTTAATTTGAGTTATTATATAAATATGTATTTAAATAATTGGAGCCGATATGAATCCCTTATGCAATCACTGCAAAAAACCGTGTGATCACTTTT
>JGI24890J29729_1000631_pt1 | contig 20652 bp, 19 predicted proteins | sample FreactcultureFD7_FD_29729 | JGI IMG/M metagenome (IMG submission 29729)
GCCAGCTCTGAGTTCGGTTGTGAAGTGTGAGAAGGAGAGAAGTGATTCGATCTTTTTCCCTCTACCACTTCACCTCGACTCCTTAGAATGGCTCTGTTTTGTCCCTGGTATACTCGGATGTTCTCTATGTAGTCACTGGCTCGGTATGGCCTAGTCTCGAAGGGTCTGCTTCTATAAAAGCCCCCTTTTTCTCCCCCAACTTTGCTTTTCGTCTCTCTGCTTGTGCTCTCGAATTCGGTTCTATTCGAACGACGGTGAGCCCGGTTGAATGACGTAACTACTACTCTATAACCCCGTGACAGAAGCAATCGAGCGGTGAGCCACTCTCTCCGACCCGATTCTTGCTTTAGCGCTCGACTTGGACCTCGCTGCCGCATTTCGTGAACAACATTAAGACAGTCTACAATACAGCTCTACCGTCTGTCCATCTCGGTTTCACCTCTTCCAGATCCTCTACTTCGATGGAATCTACCCTGCTGAAAACTTCGACGACAACACTAATGCTGGTCACCCCTCTTGACTGTCCACGCTGTATTTCCCGTACACTCTTTCTCTGTTTCCTCAACAACTTTGACCACCAACCCCTCCCTTCCGGTGAAGGAGCGAAACCGACTCTGTTCACGGCGCCTTCATCCAGTTTCTCATTGTCGACTTCCTCCTCGCCGCGAGCTCCTCCTCCAAGATAGGTGTGTAAGAGGAGAAGTATGGAGCACACGAGCGAGAGTATGCCTGAGCTCCAGAATGAAATGAAGACGTAGCCTTGAGACGTGACTAGAGGGTGAGTTGCGGCATCTATCATGAGGATCGTCGGATTGTCAGCATTACGAAAGAGAGGCATGAAGGCACTGAGCATCGCTCACATAATGAGAGACCCAACGAGAATCCGGCGAGGATGAGGAACATCAATAACACGACGAGGAGGAGCTATGAAGGCACCGGCGAAACGACTCAGTATATCGTCACAGACAGAGAGCGGCGTAGAGGAGAACTTACGGTGAAAGTCTTTTGAACTCTTGCGAGTGTTTCTCCTCCTCTCCCGGTTTCTCCGACTTCTTGTTTTGCACGTCGAATGATTCTTCCAACCGAGCGAAGGTACAGACTCGCGATCGTGCTGAGGGAGATGATAAGGAGCGTCGCCGCTACTGCGTGAAACGAGTAAGCGATCCTCCAGACGGATTTGAGGTTCACAACGCTTTGTTCTAACTCTCCGGAAATCGAGAGAATAGGAAGAAGAGACCCAAGATTGAAGGGCGACCCTGTTTGTTCAGGATCCTCTGTTCAATATGCATGCCTCGGATCAAGACGGAGAGATCAAGACGAAGAGCTTACCTGGCTCCCACACTTGAGATTGGGATAGCAAGTAGTTCTCGACAAAATGATAGAGACCAACCACTCTCGCATAAGCTCGTCCAACGAGGTAGTCGATTGGAAGGAAGCCGACGAGGTGGAGAATTGGAAAAGCGATTCCGAAAATATTACACACGACAGCCCAACGTCGCAAAGCTGAAGTTGATCCGACTGTCGCATGTAGATGCAGAATGAACGCAGCGGCTATTGACCAGGTGACTAGCTCGCCGACGATAGCAGGGAGGACTCTAGAAGATTCGAGACAGAGAAACATGAAGTCAGCTTCTTAACAGGCGCACGAGATTCGGAAGTCGACTCACCCAACGAGGAGGATGAAGTAGCCGTAGTACAAGGGGAACGTACCTCCCATAACGTCCAGAACTCCGATCAGAAGAACTTCAAAGACTGCAAGTACGAAAGAATCGTCAATTAAGCGCAAAAAGTAGTGAATAGCACGGACTTCTTACGGGCCATTTCGACGACAGCTGCACAAGCAGGGACTATCGCCAGGTTAGGTTGGATGAGAGTGCGAGATAGGGCCCAGCGGAAGATCCAGAATTGACCTTTACGATATCGGAGGAAGAGCGAGAGGACGATGAAGAGGACACACAGACCATGAATAATGATGATCAGGTAGAGTTGGGCCTTTGCTGAGGTGGAGTATCTGGCGATGAATGTAGACTTGAGATAAGCGGAAATCCACAGGAAAGGGTCGACATCTGTCGGGAGACTCGTGAGCTGTAGTAGGAGCTCGTCCACTTTGCTGGTCATCGGATCCAGTAGTGACAAGAAGACCAATGGGAGCAGTGTTGCGTAGGATAGACTAGCGGCAGTGGCAGATGTAGAAGAAATGGGAAAATCAGGTTGTGCTTCGTTCCTCCCGAATGAGACGCTGCAGTTTGTCTGACATCCTTGAGATGGCGACGTACCAGGCGTTGTCTGAGTACCGATTGTGAGAACGAAAGTCGAGAGAGGGAATCATGTCGAACTCTTCGAGAGAAATGGAGCTTTCCCAGTTCGTCGAATGAGACAGGTAGTTTGGCTTAATCCGGGATTCATGAAACGGATACCTTGGAAGTCAGAAGTGAGTGTACATACGAAAGTAGCTCGGATTCGATCGGAGAGAGAAGGGTAGATCTCGTGGAGATGACTTGAATTTCGCAAAATCTTCCGAATTCTACGCGTTGTCAAAGGTAGATCGCTCCTGTATCTTCGTGTAGTTTTAGTCGCGTGCAGTATTAGTCGCGTTGGTGTACGGTCGTCTTTGGCGCCTTGAGTTTGTTCTCGACGTAATCTTCGATCCATTGTTCTCGTTTCTCCGGTTCGTGGGCGAACATCAAGTATCGCTTGTCATTCTGTTGGCAAGCATGCTGATCAGTACTGTAATCATGTCTCAAACGAGTGTAGAATCGAACCTTGAGAGTAGCGTGAACAGCTTTGAGATCGATTTGATCCGCCATTTCCCTCACACCAGTTTCTTCATCATCGGATTCATCGTTCCTCGTCCCTTCTTCTCCGATCAACTTGACATCATCTCGCTTCTCCATCTTTCTCAACCTGCCCCAATGTTCGAGAATCGGACTCTCCCTCAGTAGTTGATAGAACTCTTCTTTAGCTTGTACCGCTCTTCGACTTTGCCACGATCGATAGAGATCTTCGAGTTTGTTGAAGTTGTCGCCGAACAAACGGGTTACATGAGGAGAAGTCGAGATCTGGGGGAGGACATCGTGGAAAGGTGTGTGGAGAGCGGGGGAATGTTCGAGAAAGAGTGATTCGACAGCGGAGATTCGTTTGCGATGTAGGGATGAGATGTGAGAGTCGAACAGCTGTCTTTTGTCGCGGGGAGTGAGAGAAGGATGGTCGAAACGAGGATCCTGAGAGAGACTCGAAGAAACGTCTTCGAAGCGAGCCTAAATGCATAGATGAACATCAACTCTGACTGTAGAGCAAGATGGGTGAGTGAGGGAGCTTACAGTATGATCTCGGACGGCGTCAATCAGAAGTTGTCCAAATTCTCGCTCTGCTTCCTCCTTTCCGAGATGACCCCTCGCCTGATTCGCCGATCGCTCTGACTTGCTCTTCTCTAGTCTGACCTGTTCCTCCCGTTCACGAAGCGATGCTGCAGCCCGTGCGGCCCTATCTTCTTTCGTCGTCGTAGCAGGTCTCGAATTTGCTGTTGACGATGAGGAAGTCGACGGGACGGGTGCTGAGCGAGACGATGAATTCAAAGAAGTGAGATGTTTTGTGAAGAGTTGTTCTCGAAGAGATGAAGAATTGACAGCGGCATAGCGAGGATCGGAAGCATGTCGTTTCTTGACCTGGAAACACGAATCCACGCGTCAGCTGTCCCGCTTTGAGCCAGGGGAAGACTAGTCAACTTACATCTGCCCATTTATCTCCCTCTCGAATATCGGTATCTTCGTTTAGCATCTCCTTGAACTCCTTGTCCGCTTTCTCTGCCGCCTCTCGCTTCTTCTCCCCTAGATCCCTCAGGTACTTCTTGAACTCCTTCTCCTTCTCACCTTCCGTCTTTCCAAATTCTCTGAATCGTGCATCTTTGCCATGTGCTTTCTTGAAGTCACTGAAATGGGTTCGAGTCGAAGTGACTGTCGCAGCGAGGAGATTTCGATAAGCGGCGAGAGGCTGACACTCGTTGATCGGGTCAGCTGAGTGGAATTGGGAAGAGATTGCAATCGTGACTCACGTCGACCTTGATCCCGCTTTGAGCTAGTTTAGCTTTCGCTGCTCGACGCTCTCTAATCTTGTCCTTGCAGAATTCGTCAAAGATATCCCTTCGATCTCGTTGAGTTTTCACAGCTAATGACCTCGAGCAGGTCAGTGTCGTGCAATCATCTGGTGGAGGATAAATTTGACTGACCATGGTAACGAGGATCGTTGACGAATTTCGGTAACTCGTTCTCAAATGGTGCCATTGGATTCACATCTTTCTCATCCAGCAGAACCTTAAGATTAGACACCTTGATCAGTAGCTGAAATTCTCACCCAGTACAGGATACTGCTCACCTTGTACAGTGCGGCCGCTTCAACCTGATTCACTTCCAATTTCTCAACCTTTTCAGTTTCTTTCACTTCAACATCTGGTTTCATAGCTTCCTCCATCTCTTTCTTCTCCCTCTCGTCCGCTTCCTCGGCTTCTTTCGCCATCTGCTCCGCCATCTGTCGTTGCCAGTCCTCCGTTTCGAGTTCTTCGATTGAGGAGACTACCCGAGTCTTCGGCTTCTTTTTCTTCGGTGGTTCATCCTTCAACGGTGCTGGAGGTGTTGCTGACTTTGGTTTCGATTCAGTAGGTACTGCCGATGAAGCTCCTTCAGCTGTTCCCTCGATTTCAATGTCGAGATCTCCTTTTTCTTGATCATCTTCGTCGTTCCCTGCCTCATCGGCTTGCTCCTCCTGCTCGGCTTCCGTCTCTTCCTGTTGACCGCTAGCTCCACTCTCGACCTCGTCCTGAGCCTTTCTCTTTCTTGCAGCGATTCTCTCCTCTTCTTCCCGTTTCTTCTCCTCGAGTTCTACATTTTCCCTCTCTTCCTTCTCCTTCTCCTCCAAAGCTTCGACCTGTTCCTTGATATCTTCCGGCACCGTCCACAAACTTTCTTTCGTATCCTTGTTGTTGTAAAAGACGTTTCCTTTATTTGTAGTGACTCGAATCCAACTAGTTCCTTCGATTGGCAGCTTCTCTTTCGGTTTCTCCTTCTTCTCTTTCTTGGGTTTCTCTTGTGTACCGTTCGTCGGTGTGAAGTGAAGTGGAGCAGCGAATTGGGAGGGAGGTTGTTGAGCGAGAGGAAACCCTGCAGGAGGTGGTGGAGGTGCTCCAGCGATGGGGAAACCAGGAGGGGGTGGAGGAAGAGGTCGAGTATAAGTGGAAACGTTCGTGGCAGGATTGAACCAATAGGGTTGTCCTCCAGGCGCTGCAAACGGAAAGAAAGGAGGGAGGTTAGTTGGCAAGAGCGAAGGTATGATACACCGAGTTGTCCATCATGCCGTATAGTTTGTATCCCTTGTTTAATAGCTATAGAGCCTCCTTCGTAGCGACAGCGTGACTCTCCGACGAAAACAACTCGATCTCGGATCAACTCATCGTCCTCGATCTCTCCTTCTGACAGGATCTCCTCTGGTCTGATCCGCTCCAATAACTCTCATCGTCCTACTCTGGTTCTCCTAGTCTCTATCTGCGTTCCCCCCTCGTTGAGAAAGATCAAGAAACTCACCTTTGTGTTCCGTCCAACCGGGAGCTAACGGTGGTAGGAAAGCTTGACCAGCTATCGGGAATCCAGCTGGAGGTGGCGGCGGAGGTCCGGACATTGTCTTAAGCGTCGGTGAGGCGAAGTGTAGAAGTTCAAGGAAGGATTTCGAGTTTCTCTCTCTCCTTTCGACCTTTCACTCTCCTTCTGCAACGTTCTAGAGCCGCTCTCTGTCCTTCCTCAATAGCCATACGACCCGGCTAAATCGCCGAGTGATCCATTTTACTTACTCAAGATTCAAGTTCTTTGAAGGCTTCTCGCGTTCCCGTTTCTCCGTAGGGTTAGTGGTGCAGCGTGACTGTACCTATGCTCGTGCTTGTCGAAGTGGGAATGCGACTTTTGGCTCAGGCGTGATACGGTATTGAACTTTCGCCGTTTCGCTTTGTTTCGCGTCTCCTTTCTCTTCTCAAAGGCAGATCATCTGTAAGTCTACATTCCTGGCTTATGGAAATAGCACTGAAATATCGGTCGTGATAGGCAGAATACACAGAGTACAATATGTATAAGAAGAAGTGAGAAAGCTCGTAAGAATGTCAAATAAACTGGTATAGGGTCGTTATTCTTCGCCCCACTCCTCCGTTTTAGGCGTAGAGAGCAACCACTACGCATCCGACTACACCGGCGGCCATCCCAAATCCAACCTTGATCGATCCAGCACCGCTTCCTGGAGCTGGAGTAGGACTTCCGGCGTTCGACGCACTTTCTTGAGGAGCTGAGGCAGTCGATCGTGCGCTGTAGGTCTCGGTATCGAGGATCATGGTGGGAGAGGCGCGGGAACTGTAGGAGCCCGAGGAGCGAGACGAGGTGAACGGAGAGGCTGAACCTCCGCCGCCGCTCGAGGCGAGGGCTTCCCGGCAGAATGACGAGAAGTTATCAGAGTCGGTCGCTGATGAACCGCCATAGCCTGGAAATAGGGCAGAATGCTGAATCATTAGCTCTTGGTGTGTGAGGAGGAATCTGCGAGGAGTTGCTTACAATCTCCACAGGTGTCCATGGCTGACAAAGGTGTGTCTCCGCATGCACAGTAGCCGATTTGAGTGTAAGAGCCGAGATCGGTGCAATCCTATCACGACAACATCCTTTTCTTTGTCAGTTCCTGTCCACGACGTATTCCATCAATCAACTTTCTCGACTTACGGTGACAGCGTCAACCCAACCTGAGCACTCGGAGGAGCATTGTCCTTTCGACGAAGTAGAAGTGACAGCCTTTCCGAGCAGATCTTGAAGCGAAGATAAAGCTTGAACGGTCGACGAATCGGATTGTCGCTTCTCGAGTTGACGGAACGCTTGAGTGACAGCGAGGGCTGGGTGTCGTCGTTCAGCACTGACTGCTGCTGGAGCGGCAAAAGCTGAAGGATGGCGAGTGGATGGAAGTGGGGAAAGGGGGAGTCAGCGTGGAAGGTTGAAAGTCGACAGGGAAAGTAGACAGTGGTGTACCTGTTCCTACGAGTGCGAAAACGATAGTAGTATAGAGAAGCATCTGAAGGAGAGGACTAGTAAAGTGAGGGTGAGGTGTAGGAAGCAAAGAGAGGAGGAGGAAGGAAAGAAACATTTCGAAGTAGGGTCCTTCGCAAAGAAATGGGACTTTTCTTTGAGCAAGAGCTTCTTCCTGACCTCGCGGAAGAAACAGCACGTTTAGTCAAGGCCAAGATTAGAGCACGAAGATAGGTGGTTGCTCGCAGGGGACCTCGGAGTTCCTCTTTTGACTCTTTTCTTTTGAGCTTCGGATAGATTCGTACGAAAGCGCTCTCCGCTGGCTAACTGACAGTGTACGTGACAAGATTGCTACATTTCTTTCTTCAATGTACCGGCTGTCTTCCCGATCGCATGCTTCCCTGCTTTGTTCTCTTATACTGGGCTCTCGAATACTGGAAACGTTTAAAATGCACTATCTTTTCAAGCTCGTATCTCCGAAGCTTCTCGTCCGTTGAACTCAAGCTCAGTGGGTTACTCGTGCTGACGGAAAACGCCGCCAGCCACATACTGTACAGTAAGGGGTGTCGCAGAGAAGCCGAAAAGTCAAAAAATCAGAAAAGCTGATGTCATCAACCTACGAGCGAACACTGCAACTCTCTGCCTTTCGCGTCGAGCGACAGCTGAACAACAAGGAGGCAAGGATGTACTAATTGATCTGTCTGCTGCATTTGCAATTAAAGCGAGTATATTCAACAACCAGTGAGAAAACTTTCTACTATTCCTTTTCATTCCCTTTCCTCTAATGGGTACCCTTGACTTGTTCAGCAATCCTTTGAGCCTCTTGCTTACTAGCACCGTTAAGGAGAGCATCGCCGGCCGCGACTTCATGTTCCTAGCAATCATTCTCGAAGTCTACAGTCAGTATTTCGGTCCTTGCGCCGCCATCACGACTCCCTCGTCGACATCGACGTGGCTCTCCCATCGTTCATAACGTCTAAAGAGGAACTCACCTTTCCCGTTGCCTTTCCAGCGAACTTCTTTGCGAATCCACCTACTTTGTCGCCAAATCCTGGTTTGTTCTCGTGTCCTCCATCCGCATCCGGCATAGTACTAGCTCCTTGCGAAGTCTCAATAGCCTGGCGTTGACCGTTAGGCTCGAACTTTTGAGTGACTGCGGGAGTAGCGCGATAATCAGTCGATATTCTACTGTTTCGCGCAGGTTCACGAGGAGATGTCACTCACTTTGGCTAGAAAACACGGCGATTGCATTCGATGGTCAGTATTCATGTCTCGAAGCTCCACTCAGGTAGGAAGCAACTCACTTGAAATGTCCGTGTTCACCATTGGGACCGGCGATAGACGCTTGATCAGCCTTCTCCTCTGAAGGAACTGAATCGCCCGTCGCGACGTAAGGTTGGTTTGATCCGTGATTTTGAATCTTGGTTTCAGTGCGCGAAATCGCAGGGACGAAGGAAGAGGAGTTCTGTTGGATCGGTGTGGATCAGTCAACATCGGGATTGAATGAGAAAGAGGGGAGAGGCGTACCATGTTGCGGAAGTGTTAGCTTGAAGAGTCTAGAGAGGTAAAGAAGCGAGGTTCAAGTTGGGAAAGTGAAGGGAAGGAGAACAAGAGAGAAGATGGGAAGAGGATCGAATCGACTACGTCACCGATCTGCTACGAAGACTTTCTTGAATTTCCTTGTAAACTGGGCCTTTTCTTTACGTGTGGGGCGGTATAGATAACGTAGGCGTACTTACGCTGAATAGCCTTTGGACCGAGGAAGTCGGAAAATTCGAAATATTCCTGCGAAATCGTTGATCGAGTTCAGACGACGGTTAGACTCGCTGGCCAGCATACCGTTGAAGGAGAGGTTGATGAACGACGGACACAATTTCGACCCGACCCGAAGAATCAGGGGACTGTAGCCAGCGTAAAGTCATAGATTTAAAGCTGATGCCGTATGTCGAGAGCAGCCTCATAGATCCGGGAAAGTCCGTGGGTCATGCGTCGAAAGGAGTATACCCAAACAGTCGTATTGGCTCAGGTCGAGCAACGTCGATCAAGCGAGTGAGGGAAGATGAGGTGAAGCGGTATTGACTTTTGTCTTTCGTCGTAGATCAAAAGTAGATCTCCACTATTTACAAGTTCTATGCTCCATCCCTTCCTCCTCTCCAACAACCCTTCCTTCAATCCTCCTTGAGCTCCCCTCTCTCCCTCGCGACTTCCTTCTCAACCTCCCTGACATTCCTACAAGCTTCCCTCAGTCTCTCCTGTAAACTCTCTGGCAACCTCATCAATCCCAACTCGCTGACGACCCTGTACGCGACTTTATTCCTCTCGTAGCTCTCCTGTACCACTTCCCCAGACTCTGCGTTGACCAGAATCGAAGCGATGATGTCTTGTGGTTGAGCGGTTCTTTGTGCTTCTGCTGGATTCCTTTGATCTGCGATATGACTACATTCACCCAATAATTCTCATCAGCTTCTAACATCATCAAGCGAGCAGGAGAGGACTCACATGAAAGTATCGCTACCTCCCATCGAGTTCAGAACTGATTTCGCTAAACTATCGACCCAGATATCTGTACCCACATTCTCCCTCAGTACTTCATGTACCAGATCGAGGAACTGTGGGTTCTCGTTGAAGTAACGAGGGAGGATCGGAGGTTCTTCTTCTGAGGATTGCGAAGGAGGAGTGGAAAGTTGACCGATTGTTGTTGGGGAGAAGGTGGGAGAGGGGGAGGGAGTCGGAAGGAAGGAGAGAGCGTAAGTGGGAGTCTTTGAAGAAGGGGAGGGGTGGAAATAGAGTCCAGGATAATGATTCGATTCAAACGATTTCGACGAGATGAAGCGACGGGATGCGATTGAGGTGGTGCGGGAAATGAGTTGAGGCGTTCTCAGTAGTAATAGCATGATCGAGCAGTTTTTGGAGTGAAGTGTGAGGGGACAGATGACTTTGTTTGATGAAATTCAGAGATCGAAAGTTTCGCTTCCTCTCCTCTTCACCTTATTGCTGCTTCTGTTCAACGTCTCGACATAGCGCTAGTGGAAGGCTCAATATGCCACCCGGTGAATCTTATACAGAGTACGTCGTCTTCTCTTTAGTCCGAGTCGAGTCGTCATTGAACCTCTTTCTCACACCCCCTCTCCCACTCGCTGGTGTACAGTCACACAGCAAGGTACAAATCTACAATATCTAATGCGCAATCCAATTTACAACACCTCTTGGCTTCTACGAATTCGAATCAATGGAAGAGAATAAACAACAACAACTCGACTCCTTCAACTTCAACTTCTACAGAACGATTATCGACGACAACCACATCAGAGAACGGAGGGAATGGGATGACCATTGGACAGGTGGAACCAAACATGATTAGGCTGCATAAACGACCCTCTGTCACTTCCTCCTCCTCCTCCTCTTCCAATTCTTCATCAGCAGATATCATCAGGGCCACAGTCGAGATCCCGTTACTTTCGAACCTCTCAGAACAAGGATCGAAAGATCTGTTGGAAGCGTTCAAAGTAGCCTTGAAAACACCTCAATTGAGACCATCTTGTACGTTTCACCTCTCTCTCTCGCGCACACCTTCGTCATAGGGACTGATCGTGGGGGAATGAGCCGCCATTATAGGGGATAAACTGGTGGAACAATCGACAGATTTGGAGTATCTGGATCCGAGAACGAAAGTGAGTAAAACGGATTATAGATTAGGTTGGCCCGCATCGTAAGCTAGTCTCCTCTCTCCTCCCTCCGCCTTCTGCAACTAATGATTCCTCAATGTTTAGACCAAGGGATACGATTCTAATCTCACGAACTTACACCACTCCGACAACTCTAATCGATCTCTCCACTTCCCTCCCTCGTTTCGCAGACGAACCAGCATTCCTCCGTCCCGCGCCACCCTACGTTCGCTCAACTATCGGAATCTATTCATGGTGTTTCCAAATCCTCGACAAACCCGCAAAGAAATCACTTCGAATCACTTTATTCTGGAGTTGGTCTTTCGGTGGAACTCTCAATTCAAACCCTCATCTCAATCACATCCCACACCTCGTCGCATCTTTGGTTGGATTCGTGAGAAGCGGTGGAAGTAGTAGGATCCCTAGTTTGAGGAATTGGATACAACCGAACGAAACACTGGGAGACGAGGGGGGTATCGAATTAACTAGTCAAGGATGGGAGGGCGGCGAATTGAAGTGGTTAGGGGAATGGAATGTCGTAAATCCTGCCTCAAGGGTTGGAGGGGAGGGGAAGAGGGAAAGGAGGTTGGAATTGGGTTTACCTGTACCTGCTGGGATTGCGAGAGTCGATGGGGGAAAAGATGGGTGGGATATCAGGATCAATCTCAATTCTTCGAGCTCGAGCTTGAGGGAGGGATCGGGGAAACCGTTTGAAGTCAAGTTGATTCAGAACAGTGTCGACGGAGGAGCATTCGCAAGACTTGAATTGGTTATCGTTCACCCTTACGCACCACCACCGCCAGCTTCGAACGATAGTAGTATATCAGCTTTGGAAGGCTTTGAGTTGGGTCGAGTGAGTGTCAAATGTGGGATCATGAGATTGGTTGGAGGAAAGGGAGTTCGGGTGAATGGAGAGTTAGTCACACCGGTCAGTGATACGCAGGGTGATTCGGAAGAGGAAGAGGAGGAAGGGGATGGAAAGAAATTAATCGAGCTATTGAGTCAGCTGCTGAAGGAGGAGGAAGATGAAGCGACTACTCTCGAAACCGATTCACTTTCCCTCTTATCGACTTCACCTCGGTCCCTGCCCACTTCCGTCAACCTCGTCAATAGCTCAGCCATCTCACTTCGTTCAACAAACTCCGCTTCAACTCAATCTCGACAAACCTCTCATCAAATTTCAACCCTCGTTCGTCGTTCCTACATCTACTTCCTCTCGCTCCTTCAAGAACCCCCTCAGAAATGGAGGCACATCTCGGATTCTTCCTCTGGAGTAACGGTCACTCAGCTTTTGAGTCCAGATCCGACCCTAACAATCTATAGGGCTGAAGCAGTTTTTGTCGGAGTTGGAGTGTGGGATGTGTTTGCGACGGTTAGTACAATGGGAGTTAGAAAGACTTGGGATAGAGGCTTAGACGAGGTCAAGCTGATCAGACAGGCTGCAGGAGGAAACGGTAACGAAGGAACAGGAAATAGTGGAGAGTTGAGCGAAGTTTGGTGGGAGAAGAGGAAGGCGAATTGGCCTGTAGCGTACGTTCATCCTTTCCTCTCGATCTCACTTCGAAGCAGAGCTAACCAATCGCCTGAGATGCTCGTAGACCTCGAGATTCAGTCACTTTGCGGACTTCCTACAAATCCCCGACTTCTATCCACATCTTCTCTTCCTCTACCGACGACACTACTCTGTTCCCTCACATCCCACCACTCGTTTCTCCGACAATCCGCACTCAAACCGATCTATCCGGATGGTCAATCGAATCCCTTTCTCCGACGACGACTAGCATCACTTTGCTCGACCAATCCGATCCGAAAGGATGGAGTAACAAATCTAGCTGGACCCCGAATCAACTCGTGATGGATGTCGCTGGAGTTCGAGATTTTACGATTCGGAACGGTGCTCCTCCGGTGGTGACGAGGTTGAATGGAGCGAAGAAGAGGGAATTGAGTTACGATCATGAGAAGGGAGCGTTCCGGGTTGAATACGAAGCGGAAGGGATGGGTTATGATCGAGATTTGAACGAGGAGGGCGGGAGTGAGGTATCGAGTTTGTTTGAAGGAGCTACTACTCCCAAAGGATCGATCGAATCTACTTCGACTACTTCAACCAGGAAACCGTTCAACCTCAATTCTACAGACCATCACCAGCAACAACAGCAAGGACAACCTATCGAACTCGAATTGAGGTGCGACGTCTCGGTGTGGTCGCCTCAGGGAATCGAAATCATGATTGATCCGCCACCATCTTCCGTCTCTTGCTTGTCTCGACACCGCTTGAGCTCGACCGGAGGAGGCCTGTGGTTGACAATCGAACACCCTCTCTTGATCGTCGAATCCTCGGAAGGAAAGGTTGCGATTACGGTTCGAAAAGCGCCGAAAGGAACCAATTCCACACCTGGAGGAGTCAGCATCAACGGAGCGAAAGTACGAGTCGACATCGAAGTGCTTGAGGACGAGAAAGTGAGAGAGTTGGAGGGAAGAAAGAGGAGGAAAGTCAGTCCAGTTCCCTTGGATCAGTACGAGACTTTGGGAGCGAGAGTTTGGGGGAACAACGGAAGCAGCTCAAGTGGAGACGTGAAGAAGGCGGTAGTAAACGGGGGTTCGGGAGAGGAGAAGAAAGATGTCGAGGGAGATCTTCAAAAGAAAGGAGCTAGTGCGGAGGGGAAAGAGGAGAAATCGATTGGAAAGGGAAACAAGGCTCCTTCAATCGTTTCCATTGACGGATCATCTTCGTCTGTCGACCCTTCTCCAATTACAGTCGACACTTCGCCCATCATTCCCAACCCGATCACTCCTATCTCTCTCGCCAAACCTCCTCTCGAACCTCCAGCCGCAGCACTCGAAGCTCTCGCCTACCTTCAATCGTTTCACGCGGAACAAGGACCTGAACTGACCGATCCTGCCCCGGGATGGTCGATCGTTTCCGAACGAGCAGGAACCGTTGTTCGCAAGAAGATGATCCCTCGTATTTCAGACGTATTCCCGGTTTATCGAGGCGACAAGATCGTTCAAGGGTTGACAGCAGACGAGATTGCAAGTGTCGTGACTAGTCCAGGATGCAGGAAAGTTTGGGACGAACGGGTCGATCAAGCAATTCCTCTCACAAGTTATGGGAACGGAGTCTCGACGACTGCGATTTCAACGAAACCAGCTTTCCCTTTCAAAGGAAGGATCTTCTACGTCTCAACTGTCCTCGCCTCCGTCAAAGTACCCTCTGCCTCCTCGACATCTTCGACTTCGACCGTTTTGTTCGTAGCCTCCGCATCTTACACTCCTACACCCTCTTCTCCTCCGGGACCTCTCGACTTCGACCCTCTCAAGGCAAACCCGAACTCGCTCTTGTCGGGTCAAGTTCTCTTAGAAGGCTGGATCCTCGAAACTCTCGACCCTTACACTTCTTCAGTTCTCGCCATTCCCTCGACTCGCTGCACCTACCTCGCCAACATCGATCAGAAAGGATCGGTCCCTTTGGCTCTCAACCAAGTCCTCAACGCGAATCTGGCAAAGAGTATCGGCAACGTCGAACAGTTTGGCAAAACGAAGGGACCTCTACCGAGGATCTGGAATCCGAGTAATGGAGTTCAAATCGAAGGACCTTTGAGCGAAGACGGAGAAGGTGATTGTTTATGGAAGTTGGGGAGAGTAGGAAAAGCTATCGCGGGAGGAGAATCGGGAGAAAGTAAAGTGGTTACAGCGAATTATGGAGACGAGGAGAACACGTTCAGAGCTCTCTTCAAGGTCGGAGGGAAAATGACGACAGTCAAGGATGAAGATTTACTGGTAGAGAAGTTAACCGAAAGCAGGAAGGAACAGCTCATCAAGAAAGGATCGTCGAATTCAACGGTAACCACGAAATCCTTGGCCGTCGGACCTACCTTGCTCAAGAGCGAACTACCTCGAAGCGCTTCTCTCAACTTTGGCACTGTCGCTCCTCCAATTCTCCATAAACCCCCTATCACTTCTGAGCTATCTCATAAGCGAAGCCGAAGTTCTCTGAGATCGAAATCACCCGCCGCTCCTCCGATCGCATCTGGATCAGCGCTCGCCTCCTCTTCCTCCCCTGCTGTACCCACGACAAGCTCCTTGATTTCGTCATCAAACGACCTCAGTTCGCACGATCTCGTCGTTGCTGAACTCATCGTAGATCTAAAGCAATATCCTCACGGTTATTCGGTTTTAACCAGCTCTACCCTTCTTACGCTTCCCGATCAACCCGCTTCTGCCGAACCTCTTTCTCTCGATCCACTACCTCCCAGATCCCTTGCTCCTTCTTCCTCCTCGACGCCGACTCTTCCCCTTCGCTTGACCGCTCACGATGCACCTCTCCCATCAATCCTCACCGCTTCCCTTGACGCCTGGAAACGAGCTAACCACCTCGTACGAGTACTCGTCCCTACTTCGCCCATCACTCATCCCCTCCAAGACCCGCTTAGAGAACCTTCGAAAACTCGTATCGAAAAACCTGAATGGTACAAGACTCTGACGGACGGAGGAGGAGCTCTCGTCGAAATCAAGATCGTCCCACTTCCTGCCCCGACTTCACCTCTACCGAACGAGAAGGAGAGACCTAAGTTACCTCAAGGCGCAGGAAGTGAACCTACTGGATTAGGGAAAGTGACGGGACAGGCGAACAGAACTGTCATGTTCAATGGAGAAAAGGTTGTCGTCATGAGCCAGAAGGAGAGTAGAGGTGTATTGTCGAGATTCGAGGATGAAGATGCGCCTTTGCAGGGAGCGAAAATCAGTCGGTCAGTTCTTTCTTCATGCGTCTCGAGAAAGTCTCGCAGCTGAGCATGTTGCTGTCCTGTAGCGTACCTCGACGGAAGCGCAAAGCGTCAGCTGCTCCGATCGATTCCGATTCAACCGCTACCTCCTCTCTCCCACTCGAGCTGCAAAAACCTCTCGCCGTTGCTGTCAGCCTCCTTGCGCCGAAACCTTCGACTCCAGTCATGGATGACTTTGAGTTTCCGGATCCAAAATCACCAGGAATGATGACTCCGGCTCAAGAGAAAGGAGGTCGATCTCCAGTCATGTCGAAATCTGGCTCGATGCAGAATGTAAGCCTCTTGAATGCATGAGCTATTTTCCCCCCACTGATCAAGTTCGGATGTTCTGTAGTCTTCGAGTCGAAGAGGAACGAACAGCTCGGAATCTACTCCCCTCACTGGTCCACTTTCTGCCATTCTCGGTTCTTATCCTCTCGCCCGCCTCGGTTCAACTATCGTCAATGCAACCAGTCCTTCTGCACACAATCCCTCTATCACAGGAAGTGCGGCTGGTAAGCGATCTTATAGCTTAGGATTCGTAATTGCGATTGCCATGATGGCTTTCTTATTGGGTTCCTTCTTGCGTTCTCTTCTTACTCGTCAGTCACCCTCGTATTTCCCTCTAGCGCTTGATTATGGGACTGACGAGTATTGTGAGCGAATAGCTGCGGACTACATCATCTATCATCCAATTTCAACACCTTCGGCAAGTGATTCCGTCGTCGAGAAGGCTATCTTGACTGCTATCGACCCTCACCGACGCTGGAGGGAAGCGAGACGATTACTCGAGCTACGAACTGGCTTCATAGGTTGGGACATTATCTTCGCTGCCGTCAAACGGGAATAAACTCAGTCGCTTTACCCTCAACTTTACTTTTCCTTCTAGTTCTTCCTCTCTCTCTCTGTCTCTCTGCATATGTCCTCGCTCTCTCTTACTCATGTTGTCGTGCTGTGTCACTCTCGAATAGGTCTTCTCTACCCCTGTCATACCCATTCTTACGATCCGCTAATTTCCGACTCCTTTATCGATTTTGTTGCAAACTCTACACTTCGGTTCTTTCTTCCTCTTCTCTTCCTGGTACTTTCTGCGGCGCTGCAGATCTCTCTATGTCCGGTGTCGACGGGAGAAGAGATCCACCACAGACAAACGAGCTAAGCGCGGCATGGAATAATTCCTGTCGGAGCTTACCCGGTTCCCNGTCAGCTCTTTGTCGACCGGGACGACTGACGGAACTTTGCGATCTTCCTGAAGTAATATAGACGACGTAAGGAGGGAGNAGCAGGTCTGTCTCTTCGCCTCTTAGCTCTTTACTCCTTCCTTCAAAACCCACTCCTTTCGTCAAACTTCGGTTTCTACAACCGACAAATCTTTATCTCCCTTCGACAAACGGAAGTCTCGGCGCTAATGAGCACGTTAATCGATCGTGGAGGCGCAATTTAAGGGATTGACTCAAAGATAAGAGGTCTTTTGTATTCTTTTCAGTCCTTCGCAAGGGGAATAGGTTAAAATCGACGACAACGACCGGACGACGGCGACAACGACGACGCTTAACTCCGCCGTCCTTCCACAGCAGCTAGAATATACGCCAAAAAGTTCCGCAAACGTCTCACGATTTCAAGTGAAATCCCTTTTCCCTCTTCTCTCCCACTCTCTCTCTCTTTCCCTCCCCCACCTGTCGGGTTTCGTTCTCGCCAACTCTCGCCTTGCATCAAATCGGATTCTACACCTTCGACTTACTCTTCTCTTGGCCCGTTTTCAGGCTATCCTCTTCCCACTGTCTCCCCTTCGAATTTGTAACAACACAAACAAAGGTGTTAGCTTGAATGCAACCACCTTATCCACCTGTAGCAACAGATTTTGGAGAACCTCTACCTATCCCTCCACCTCCTCAGCACTCAATCTACTCAAGTTCTCAAGACCCTACTGCTTACTCAACTTCAACTTCGGGAGCAAACGAGATTCAGATGGAAGAACAACAGAGGCCTACTACTTCAAGTTCAGCGGTAGCGGGTCCTGGACCAAAGAGTAAGAAAGCAACGGTAGGGAATGGAACAGGATCAACTACGAAAGCAGGAAAGGATAAAGGTGGAGGAGGAGGAGGGGACAAGAAAAAGACTAGGAGTAAAGCTGCTTGTTCAAGTTGCAAGAGCGTCAAACAAAAGTATGTTCCACTCTGTTCCACTGTCAAGCGATTGCGGTTAGCTGACTTGAGATTTGTCGCCGTTCTTTTTCTTTCGAAATAGATGTGAAGGACCTCCTTATGGTAAGGCCTCTCTCTCTCTCTTTCTCTCATGTGCTTCCGTCGATTCTCTTGCTAACGACAGTATCCTCCACCAGTTCCGTGCCGAAGATGCGAATTGTGAGTGACTTTCGCTTTCGTCGAAACTAGCCGATTTCGGCACGATGTCATCTAAAACCGTCGCGACTCTGATCGCTGATGTGCTTGTCGTCACTTCGCAGGTACAAACTCGATTGCCAATTTCCTCCTGGGACGAAGACCGTACCGAGAACAACAGAAGGAGCTTCAAACGGTGGAAAAGGTGGATCCGCGAATGGGGGAGAACCGTCTCCTGCAGTCACTCAAAAGTAAGTTCACAACAGCCTCTCGTTTGTCAACGGATCATACGCTGATTCTAGACTAGTAGATTGTACGAGATTGCCAATCGACTCCAATCAATCGAATCTGCACTCCACATAAATTCAGCCGCTTTCGCTTCCCCTTCTCATCCAGCTCACCGCCCAATCGAATCCGCTTCTTCCCATCATGCGTCAATGTCAATGGGCTCTTCCGAAGCTGGAGATGATCAGGATACGGCTGGTACCGCTTCACCGACGGACATCGCTTGCGCCGCCGCTTCGAATCCGATAAACGAAATCAATTTAACGATCGATTCTGTTGTTGGTGAACCTGGATACACTCCGATACCCGGGGCAGAAGATTACGGAGCACCAGACGTTTTGAGAAGAGGAGTGTTGAGGCAGGAAGAATGTCAACAGTTGTTCGATTTGTACGGGTATCCCTCCTTTATTGCGAACGGGAGCTCAGCTAATTCTCGAATCCTTCACAGCTTCTTCTTATCGATACATCCATGGCTCATGAACTTCTCTCTCGATGCCGACCGAGACGCTCTCGCCGTTCGAGCTCGAAGTCCTCTCCTTTTCCACGTTATCCTCCTTCTATCAACCGCCTACTCCTCGACGTTCCCCTCTCAACTGCACCTCACCTTAGTCACTTTCACGAACAACATCCTCGCTCCTCAAATCCTCTCCCCTCAGCCTCACGAATTGACGACCGATTTCATTCGCGCTCTCAACCTCCTCAATCTTTACAAACCTGTACAACTTGGTCCGAGAAGAGCTGAGGGTAAAGACGATGCGGAAGCAATCAGGGTAAGCAAAGTCAATGGCATGGCGAGTTGGATGTTACAGGGGATTTTAGCGAGAACTTCGGATCGATTACAACTTGCTGGATCAGTAGGAAAGTTCTCCAGGGCTTACTCTGCAAGTGCTTCTGGCACACCGATACCTCATGCTCTATTGAGAGATCTAAGGTTAGTCGATCCGATGCTCGGTTGTCTGACCTTGAATGAAATTGATCTTCTTCCGGACCGGCAGGCTGTATTACTGTCTGCTATGGCAAGATGTACAAGGAAACGTTCAGAGTGGTCGCAAGTGTAATATGGAGGGAGCTCAAGCTTTGACTACGACGAGGCTGTTCTCTTCGCTCAACGCTCAACCTTACGATGTTCGGTTAGTCCAATTTCCCTCTTATTCTGTGCTATCAAATCAGACTCTCACGAACTCTTCCTCGTTAGACTCGCCGCCATTGTCGAAATGACAGAAGTAGCTCGACCTATCCTGCGCTCCGCCAACTATGAACGAACACGAATGATCCCAAAAGCCGATCTCGAACGATTCAACGCTGGCATGAAATCTTTCGAAGAAACCTGGATCCCGATTCTCATCCGACAAATCCCCGTTGATCCTCTCGCGATGACCGTCGTCTGCCCCTTCCGCGAGTTCATCGTCATGCAGTATAACGCTACTTGCTATTGTTATTGGAAGAAGGAGGCAAAACTGTACACTTCCAACGCAAGTGATGGATCTGGACCGATCGGGAGTAGCGATGGAGGACGACCTGGAAGTAGTCACAGCGAGAGGACGAGGAAGATGCTTAGGGATGGACCACCGAGAGGCTTACATGATTGGGAATTTGAAGGGTTGACGAGATGTGTTGCGGCGGCGGAATGTCTCGTCTTCTCGTTGAGTGAGGAGAGTAGGGTCCCTGGAGCGTGGAGGAAGGTTCAGTGGGAAGAAGCCGAGAGGAGTGATGGTTGGAGGAAATTGATACTCGACGATCAAATTGTTGAACAATCGAGATGGGGAATGGATGCTATTGTGAGCCGTGCCCCTTCTGTACTATCCCAGCTATCTTGCTGACTCGTGCGTGGTGTAGACTTGTATCTCCTACGTCTTTCCACTCGTCTTCCTCGCCAAGCTCGTCAACGAGGTGAGTTTGAAACGTTGCACTACAATTCTACGTTGTCTTAGCTGAAACGATACTCGAATCCACAGGGTCTCCTCACAACGAACCTCAAACTTCTCCGGAACGTCGCTCCTCAACCGGCATGGCTCTACACCCAAAAACTTCCTCGACTACTCGAACTCGCTTCCTCATTCCTTGACGCAATCGCACCGAATTCTCATCATCCCGCTCGATCGCAAGCTCAAGTCCTCCGAACTCTTCTTGATACTGGAGTCAAAGGTCGAATTCCGACTCCCACGATGACCGCTGGAGAAATCCCTCCTTCTTCAGGCCCTGCGAACGCTTCGACGATTATGAGTTCGAAAGTACCACCTCCTCCTTCCGGTCAAATGCAACATCCTCCTCAAGCTTTCCCCCAAGCGCAACAGCAACAGCAGTACCCTCAGAACCCCATCACTTATTCGAATCAACCCCAACCTTCACCGAATCAACTCGATCCGAATCCTCTTACTTGGGGTTCACCAAATCAACAGCAACAGATGATGAACGCCTCTGGACCTGGCTATGTCGGTCCCGCTCAATCTCAAGGATTCGTTCCAGGAATGGATCAAGCGCTACAAACCGTTCTAGGCGATTTCGAACCTCTCTTTGGCGTCGAGAGTGGTCAGAACTTTTGGGAGTATGGCAACTTGTCAAG
>JGI24890J29729_1000632_pt1 | contig 20636 bp, 35 predicted proteins | sample FreactcultureFD7_FD_29729 | JGI IMG/M metagenome (IMG submission 29729)
AGGCAAGAGGCATTCAAGATTGCACAAGATGCCGGCCAATTGATTGAGCCAAAAGGCGAGAATCAAAAGTTCCATTATGACCGCGGAGTACTTCATTCCGGCATGTTTGAATTAAAACCAACAACAATGCCTTTCAATGGAAAGATTGTTACTGAAAACCGTGATCCTGCGCTTCAAAAGGCTGCCCAAGCGTTGAGATTGGCTACTGACCCACAAGAGCAGAAACGGCTTGCTGCTGAGTACCAAGAGATGGTCAAGGATCGTATGCCTAGCTATGACCTGCCGGCCGTGCCAAAACCCATGTCTGAAGAAGTAATGAGGGATGCCATTCAAGGAAAAACTCGTAAAGACAAAGTTGGAGTTGCTAATCAAATCTTGAAGCAAGGCGATATGGTTGGATCCCGGATTGATATCAAGGCATCCGAAAAAGGTAATTACGTTATTACTCTGCACGACCCTCGCACAAGCATGACTGAAGGAGGAGCAGGATCTCCAGTAGCCCATGAGTCCACGGTTCATCTAAAGAATGTACAATTTGGTAGCAATGCCTCAGATGCTCTTGATATTGCCGCAGGACGCTCCAAGGGAACAATTGCTACGATTGAAGGCGAATGGCAGAAAACCTCGCCAGAAGAGGCATATAAGCTCGCCAATGACTATTTTAACGACCCAGAGTGGAAGCAGGTAGCAATGAACCCTATTAGAGGGTCCCAATTCACAATCCGTTCTACTGGCAAACCAATATCTAGCGCTGATGAGGTCATTCAAATTGGTAAGTTTGTACTGGTCAAGAATCCCAATGTAGCCAAGGGAGCAGATATTGCTGAAAGGATGACCACGAAGACTGGGCAGAAGTTCTTGCCTGCTGATAAGCTGGACGAGGCGCACGCTGATCTTGAGCGCAGGTATAAGGAAGGAGATGAATCAGCAATGGAAGAGGCTGAGAAGATTATTAGCAAAAAAGCTAAAGATTCTGGATTTGAGGTTGGCCCTGTATGGCATCATGGAGGATTTGATAAGGATATTGATGGCATTCCTAAAACAGAAAAAGGAATGCATTTTGGAACTAAAGAAGCGGCTACGCAAAGGGCATATCAAAAAGGGCATGACGATCAAATAGAATCATTGAAAGTAGAGCAAGATCCAGAAACTGGAAAGTGGGATTGGACAACAACCGATCACGATAGTTTTTCACNCAATGAAGAAGGTTTTAATTCAAAGAAGGCAGCAACTGATGATGCTTATAATGCTATTGATGCATTATACAGCTCTGATGGATGGTCTGATGCAGAACCAGAAGACCTAGGAACATTTACCAAGGCATATTTGAAAGGCAAATTTAAGAAAATTCCTGATATGGGTTCCGGCTGGGGAGATGAAATTGAAAAGGCTAAAAAAGAAGGATATGATGGGTTTATATACAAAAACGATGTTGAGGATAAGGGAAGCACATCCTACTCAATCTTTAATCCAGAGCAGGCTAAATCAGCAGATCCATTTACCTACGACAACAACGGCAAGTTAATCCCTCTCTCCCAACGTTTTGATACGACGAAGAGCGACATCAGGTTTATGCCTTCCGCCAAGCTAGACGAATCTATTAAAGCTGGAGAACTTCCAACTGAAGAAACGCAAAATTATCAGGGAATTCACTTCCTTCCCTCAGTTGATAAGGACAAAGGATACGCAGAAGAGATGAATCGTAGGATGCCAAATGGACCAAAGACTCTTACGTACTTCTCTGGTGGTGGACTGATGGAGGTGGGTCTTCAAGGATTAATTAATCCTCAATACGCAGTTGAGTATGACCCACAAATTGCTGCTGCCTACCGTGCAGCGCATGGTGACCATATGCTTGAGGCAGATATTACAAAGGTTGATCCTGCCCAATTCAAGGATGTTGACTATTTCCATGCGTCGCCAGTATGCAAAAACTTTTCTGCGCTCAAGGCTAAATCACAAGGAGGCGAGGAATCTGAATTGGATGTTCGTTCTGCTCGTGCCGTTAGCCGTGTTCTGAAAATGCACAAGCCAAGGTTCTTCACTCTAGAAAATGTCAAAGATTACAAAGGTTCTGACGCTTATGAGAACATCAAGCGTACCTTAAAAAACCTTGGTTACAATTTTGACGAGGCAGTCTATAATGCCTATGATTATGGCGCTCCTACTGATCGCAAGCGCCTATTGCTTCGTGCAACTACAGAGGGAGAACTGCCTCCAGTACGCAAGGTTCAGGGAAAGTCATGGTATTCTGTTGTTAAAGATCTGATTAATGATCTTCCAGAGGCTCCAATCCGCGGCAAGACTGATCCTGAAGTAAACTACCTATATGATGCCTTGAGGAAGGATGGAATTGACCCAATGAATGTGCCGGAGCCTATTCTGTTTCCGGGAGGAAGCCTTCGTGGAGTATTTGACTACCGCATGAGTGATGAGCCTGCGTTCACATTCAAAGCGACTCCCGGAAATGTTGATCGTATCCTCATGCCCGGAGGAAGGCTTCTGCGGGTTACTGCTCGAGCAAAGGCTCGCATGAGTGGTTTGCCGGATTCATACAAGCTGCCAAACAATGAGAATCTTGGCATCAAAATCATTGGCAATGGAATTCCTACTGATTTGGTCAGAAATGTATTTGGACCAATGTTTGAGAAAGAGGGAGGTAGCCGATTCCTTCCTATTGATGAGGAGTATCAAAAGGCAGGTACTGATGAAGAGAAGAAGGCAATCATTGAGCAGGCCGCCAAGGATGCCGGATATACAACTTTTGGATACAAGGCCATGAGAGGTCATGTTCCGCATATGAGCGTTAGCACAAGAGACATGTCAGATCCATATCCTGCAACCTATATGGCACAAGACAAACAAGTAGCCGCAGTGTTTGGTCATGCAAACAAACCTGTCCGTGAAGTGGCTACTGATGCTCAAAACTTGTTTGATTACCGCAATCCCAAGCACCTGGCCGGACTAGAGGAATTCCTTAACAAAATGGGAATAGATGCATTTAATGAGGCACATGCAATTGCCGTAGGAGATACTTCCTCTGCTGATAGCAGATTTAATTATCCAAGCATTGCTGCCATCATGGCATTTGCTAAAGAAGGAAACTGGGGCATTATGGAGATGCCATTTGTGAAGGAGTATATTGCTAAGCAAGGTCATGAGGGATTCTATGTCAATGAAGAGTTCCAAAGCAGTAGTACAGAACCAAACATTGCCGTCTTTGACCCTGTACGCATCAAGTCAATTGAGTCTGAAACATGGGATGATCGCAATCTGATCATGCCTTCTGAACGCTTCAATACCCGTAAGAATGATGTGAGATATTTGCCTGACATGATCAAGTCATTCAAAACTGATGTAGATGAGAGTGTTGATATGACTCTTGCGATCGGTGAAACCACACTTCCAAAGAAAGTGCCTGCTCGTGGATGGTTTAACCTTCAAATGAATCCGGGAGTTGGCGATAGGAAACCAATCATTAAGATTGATCCAAAATATGTCATACCTCCACCAGTAAAAGATCCTCTTAAAGAATTAAAGGGAAAGAGGGTGGCATTGGTACAATCTGATCGTCATGACGCATTGGATGGAAGAATGGCCGGTGTTCTTTATCCTCATCTTAAATCTAGCAAGGTTGTTGCAACTACAAAGGATGGCAGAAAGTTTAGTCCAAAATGGGCAAGCCTTGGGCGCTCAATGATTACAGGCAATCTGAACCGCAGCATGGCAACTACAGATGGCCAGTTTTTGGTTCATATGATGGATTGGGATTCTCACAAATCAAACCGTGATTTTACCACTCGTATTGGTAATGATATTGATTCTATAAAGGGATCTCTTACTCCTGAACAAGTTGCCGGAATTCATGCCGTCTTAGAAATTGGAGCATTAGACGCAAAGTCTACCTTGAAGGCAGCCAAAGAAAAATTGGTAGAATCAAAGGCAAAAATTGAAGCTGAACCTCAAGCACGGAATATCAAAACAAGAGTTAAGAACTATGAGGAGTTGCAAGCTCAAGTTGATGAATGGGAAAAAGACTGGCCGCATTATATTGAGTTCTTTGACAAGTACATTGAGTTACGCAAAACGATTGGCAAGAAAACAGGAGCAAACTTTGATCAGAATTTTACTGACCTAGTAAAAGAATATCAAAATGAACCTTGGTTCAAATCAATCATATCAAAGTATAGCAGCGTTCCTTTTGCAGACGAGGCAGGAAGGCTTCCATTTACTAGTCGAGGAAATGCTATGGAAGCATTACACAAGCTGCCATATGGGCCTTCTGTCATGCGTAAACTTGATCGTGAGGCAGATTTCCGAGGTGCAGAAAATACTGATCTTGTGGCTACAGTTCAGTTCTCTAAAGATCCAGATGCTTTCGGAGTTTATACTGCTTCTAAACGCAAAATCCCAAAAAACGCATCTCCAGAATATCGTGCAATTTTAGAGGAGTATAATAATAGCGTTGATTACAACATCTCTTTAATGACAGATACTGAAAGAGATCTGCGTGATCAGTATTTAGCAGATCCTAATTTTAGAACTCATCCATCATATGATTGGGTAATTGTTGGTCCTCCTGACGGAAATGACTTTATTTTTGATAGNCCTCTTGACCCATTAGAGGTTTTCCCGGACTATCCGCGAATAGGAACACGAAACAATATTGTCAATACAATGAATTGGGCTGCCGCAAACCGTCCTTTAATTATAAAATAAATGAGCATGATACTTTCAGATAAAGAACAAGCGCCTCAAGGTTGGAAGACACAACCATGTAATGACCTATATGTGCATTATGATCCAACTGAGTGGACTGATGAGCAGGTAGGAGTTATGGCACAATCTGCCATAAATGGCGACTCAACAGAGTTGAAAAAGAATTCAATACCAGATACTATATTAACTCGCGAATATTCTAATGCTAGAGCAACCTAAATAATCATGGCCGAAATCAAAGATCCTAAAGATGTAACATGCCTTGTCGTAGATAATGGCCTTTTTATTGAGTTGGCTATAACTCTGGCCAAGACCTACAAAAAAGTTTATTACTACGTCCCTTGGGAGTCTGCTTTTGCCAAGATGAATCTGGCCATGATCGGTACCGGGATGGAAGGTATTGAGGTTGTAGATAGCATCTACGGTCCTCACTTTGAAGAAATTGATTTATTCTGCTTCCCGGACATATACATGGGATGGGAACAAGAGCATCTTGAGAAGATGGGTAAAGTCGTATGGGGATCTCGCACAGGCGAGTGTCTGGAACTCAAGCGTGAAGGGATGAAGGAGATCATCAAGGCTCTAGATATGCCTGTGGGCAAATTCACGCATATAAAGGGTATTTCTAACCTGCGAGCATACCTCAAAGAGCATGAGGATGTTTATGTAAAAATAGACAAGTTCAGAGGGACATTTGAGACTTTCCATAGTGCTAATTACAAAGAAGTTGAGCCAAAACTTGACGAGGTTGAGTTCAACCTTGGAGCTTTCAAGAAACTCATTGAGTTCACGGTGGAAGATGCCCTTCCTGATCGAGTTGAGGTAGGCACGGATTGTTGGGCCATTACGGATAAGGATGGTCAATGCCAATATCCAGAGCATCTAATCTCTGGAATTGAGATCAAAGATGTGGGATTCGCTTCCATATTCAAGCGCTACGATGAATTGCCGGAAGTGGTCACTCGCTTCAATGAAAAGATGCGGCCGGTCTTTGCTGCCTACAATTGGCGCGGTTTTGTTAGTACTGAGGTGCGTATTGGAAAGGATATGGATCCCTATATGATTGATTTGTGTGCTAGGGCACCATCTCCTCCAAATGAACTTTATCAGATGCAATATGCCAACCTAGCTGATTGCATCTGGGCTGGTGCTAACGGCATCGTCATTGAGCCAGAGGCTACTGCAAAATTTGGTGCTGAGATCATGCTTCATTCCTCATGGGCCGATAAAGCATGGCAGCCAATCTCATTCCCTGAAGATATCCGGGATTATGTAAAGTTACGGAATGCCACCAAGATTGATGGAATCTACTATGCAATCCCTCAAGCCTGTGGCTTGCCAGAGTGCGGTGCCGTGATCGGTTTAGGTGATACGCTTGAGGAGGCACTTGATCATGCCGTGGAGAACGCTGAACAAGTTACAGGGTACTACCTTGAGGCAAAGATGGGCGCTATTGATGATATCAAGAAACAATGTGAAAAGCTCGATGAACTTGGCCTCAACATGTTTAAGGAAGAAGAGTAAACCTCTTCCTCCACAACCTTTCCCTAGAAGGGATGATGATATTCCACCCTATAAATGAGAATAGAAATAAAATCCATTGATCCCGCGGCCATCCGATATTCCACATGTGGAGATTGGCAATGGTTGCCTGATGGGAGCATGAAGGTAAGCGTTCCTGACTATGCCAACCGCAATAGCGAGTTCCTCGTGGCGTTGCACGAAATGGTTGAGGCATGGTTATGCAGGAAGGATCATATTACCGAGGCTGAAGTTTCATCTTGGGATATGAATAATCCTGAGTTGGAAGAACCCGGAGATAGCAAGAACGCTCCATACCATCATCAGCACATGGTTGCCATGAATGTTGAAAGGATTGTCTGCGAGGCAATGAAGATTCCGTGGGAGGATCATCAGCGATGGGTAGAGAATGCCGCAAATGAAGTTGATCGCAACCTTGCCACAGGGAGGGCGACTCCAAAGATCACGTTGGAAGGTTCAAGATTTTGGGCAGAGCTTCATATCTTTGCACTACGAGCAGAGAACCTTCATTCTACAAACAATTTTGAAAATGAGGCATGGCTTAATGAATGGGCAGCAGCAATTCCGTTTGAGAAGTGTCCGTGTGAGGAACATATGTATGATTTCATTGAAAAGAACCCTCCTGATTGGGAAGAGTTTTTTGAGTGGACGGTTGATTTCCACAATGCGGTAAATGCTCGTATTGGCAAGTTGACTATGGATCATGGCCTGGCCAGAGAGTTGTGGACGACTAGATCCTTTTGACCGCGGATGCCCATATAATGGGCTTCTAGGAGGCACAAAAATAATTGTTGACCTTTTTACGCTTGGGTTTATTATCACTACAGATAGTTCAAACCAACCCAAACCCAAACACACATGAAACCCACAAATACCACGTTGCCAATTGGAGACTTTGACTCCATAACGCAAAAGCTACAATCCGCGGTTCGCGCTCTTGCTTTTGCTACTCAGAACCCTGATTTGGTTCATGCTGAAATTGACAGTGCCTTGTATCTGATTGATTCAGCGGCTAAGCAGATCAACCAATTTGTAAACTGGTCCCAAAAATAAAGCGGTTTACACACATCAACAACATCAAAGTTTTCTTCTGTTGCCAAAGTTGGCGATGGGCTTTATACACTCAACTCCTAAACCCAACCAAACCTACACATCTATGAATACCATTGATATCGTAATAAACACAATAGCTCTAGTGTTAGCTATTGAACTCTGGATCGCAGCAATGATCTACGTGATCACTCTCAAGGATTAATATGAACCCTATTGTTTATGGATCCGTTTGTTCTGGCATTGAAGCTGCAACAGTTGCTTGGCATCCACTTGGTTGGAAGCCTTCCTTTTTCTCAGAGATTGAGAAATTCCCAAGACAAGTATTAACCCATCATTACCCACAGANCCCTCTCCACGGAGACTTCACAACCATACAAGCCAATGACTACAACCCAATTGACCTTCTTGTCGGAGGAACACCCTGCCAAGCCTTCAGTGTCGCCGGACTCCGAAAAGGATTGGATGACCCTCGTGGCAACCTCACTCTCGCCTTCCTTGGGCTTGCTGAACGCTTACGTCCCAAGTGGATTGTTTGGGAAAATGTCCCCGGTGTCTTGTCAATTGACGGAGGACGGGCGTTTGGCTCCTTCCTCGGAGGGATGGCGCAACTCGGGTATGGGTTCGCCTACCGGGTTCTTGACGCTCAATTCTTTGGAGTACCACAGCGCCGTCGCAGAGTCTTCGTTGTTGGATATTTTGGAGACTGCCGCCGTGCCGCCGCGGTATTATTTGAGCGCGAATGCTTGCGCAGGCATACTGCGCCGTTCGGAAAAAAGAGGAAAAGTTCTTCCACTTTTGCTCAGGCAGGCATTGGAGAATACGGCCGGGCCGAAGTTGGAGGATGCCTGCGACAGTTAGGAGGAGATTGCGGAGGAGGAAGCGAATCAATAGCAGTTTCCTTCAAGGCAAATATGTCCTATCCGGCAACATATCAGGACGGGATTGCTCCTACCCTAGAGGCTATCAATCAGCAAGCTATTGCCTATGCCGCAGATGTTGCTCCAACCCTAGACAAAGGGATTCCGGGGCGTGGAGCAGGTAGCCTCAATGCCGGAGATGGTCATTTGGTTGCCACTCCATTCACTATTGCTCCCGGAGTTGGAGAGAATAGGGACCAAGTCCACACTAGCGTTCCGGCAGACACGGCAAAAACATTGTCCACCTCGCAGACATTGGAGGCGCATCAGGGAGGCACGGGAGTCATATCTACCTTCCCTGAAGGAATTGCTCACTCAATGTGCGCTCATGGTCAAAGGTATAGTCTAGAGACTGAAACATTCGTGACGCAGCCTACCATGATCAATATGGGAGGAGACAAGGGAGGAGCTTCAATGCGTGATGATGGAGTATCATATACGCTTGGAACTAATGAGCCTCATGCCATTGCATTAGCTGAAAATACCATTGGCCGGCAGCCGCACAATGGAGGCAACGGAGATGGGTTTACAGAAGGAGGTCCAATGTATACGCTTAATACTTCTGGAGTCCATGCCATTGCCTTTGAGCCGGNCAAGCTAAAGCGCCTCGGTGAAGGAATAAACGGAGATGTAGTAGGAACTCTACGAGCATCAGNATCGGATAATCGCCCAGCGGTTGCCGTGGATACTTATAACCAATCAGTTGGAGATGTATCCCAAGCGTTGAGGTCTGGAGCAAATAGCATCGAGCATTCAGGAGGAGTTATTGACATGCGAAAGTTCATTGCCGTGCGCAGGTTGACTCCTGTGGAGTGTGAGAGGCTCCAAGGATTCCCTGATGGGTATACGGATATCAAGCTAAACAATAAGCCAACGCCAGATGGGCCGCGGTACAAGGCGCTCGGAAATTCTATGGCCGTACCAGTCATGGCATGGATTGGCCGCCGTATCCAACTTATGGAGGATATGATACCATCTGATGAATGATCATCCTTTGTGACCATGATACCAAACCACCTAAAGTGCCAACAATAGACACTTATGAAAAGTTCCGTGACTTTATTGAAACAGATATTGCAAGGTTGCAATTACATGGAGTCAGTAACGCTGGATACTTTCATGAAGACACTGGGTATGTTGCCAATGTCATCATGGTTCCTTGTGGAGCAGTAATTGAATATTCTCAAATATGAGTTTTAGAAAGATCTGTTCTGCAATATTTAATGGTCAAAGATGGCAGATAGGATTTGGTATGCCCGGAATAACAAATGGGAAAGTCAACGATGGTATTTGTAAGTATCATTCTCGTAGAATTGTGATCCATCGGAAGGTGAAAGGTAGGGTGGTGTCATTGGAAGAAGCTACAATCCACGAGTGCGCCCATGCGGCCTTTCCGATGATCATGGAGGATGACATTGATCGGTTTGCCTCCACAACGGCAAGAGTCTTGGTAAAGATGAAGACCGCAGAGCCTGATAAACACTAGCTCAAATCAGCATAAAATTAATTCTTGCATAACCCAAGCGTATTGGTAGAGTCACTCTTGTCGGTCAACAACAACCAATACACACACCAAACCCATACAACCATGCAAGAGACAACCTACACAAATCGGATCAACCAAGACAAAATCATCGTCATCCACAATGGATCATGGATTGAGGAAGTCTGGGTAGAAACCGAGTCAGATCGCTTCCGCAATCACGCAGGCTCTAGAATAAACTTCCAGTCATTCATCAACCTTATCAAATACTGGACAGATTTTAATCTCCTTGCCAAGTAATCCTCAACCTACACACATACCACACCACACCAACACACATACATGAATAAACAACTAAATTGGCAAGGCTGCTTCAACACCTGCAGCATCCTGTGGAACAACCACATGAACTCGTTCCCAAACAAGATGCTTACCATCCATGACAATGGAGGAGTGACTCTTGGCAACGAATGCGTGGCCATGTTCCCAAACTACGCTGAAGCAAAGAAGTGTTTCGGCAAGGCCGGATACAAGGTTCGCCGGGCGCCCAAGCATATTGGAACCGCTTGGTACTATTGCACGCCAGTAAAACAACTTCAGGCTGCCTAATAAATTAGGGCCAGGTCCGATCCCTAGCCCAATCTATAATTATGAGCAATCACAAACTTACTCTTACTGCAGAGCAATGGGATCTTCTGTTGTTGGTTCTATCCTACGAACAAGAACGATATGAATGGGATTATGACAAACATCTCCGTGTCACCGGCCGTAAACTAGCGACGATTATCAATAGTATCACAAAATACAAACGGAATACAAACCAATGACACCTGAAATGATTGGACAAGACATTCTTTGGTTTTTGGAGGGAGCAGCAAAGATGCTTATCCCTGCCGCTATACTCATATTCGCAATGCATCTACACTACAAACAATGACAACACACATCGCATCCCTAATCAGCACCCTTGAGGCGCTATTCACTAATCAGGTCAAGATGGCCGAAGCTCATAGGCTAGATACTCTACCCGGTATCAGCACTACTCGAGCCAAGGAGATTTTAACTCAGATACGCTTGGCTAAGGCTGAAGCGAAAGCTCCGGCGACAAGGCCTCAAGACCCTGCATATTTCAAAAGGTTGGATGACATGATGTCTTGGTAAATATTTTCTTGACATAGTCGCCTAAATCTCTAAACCCAAGCATATGGAACATCCATACATATCCGGGCAGAATGATATGCGCGAACAATTGATCGCGTTTATCTACGAGCGCTATTGCTACAATCGGACTTTCTTCGGAAAAGAGAGTCATGTGGCTTTAGAGTTGAAAAGGATCATCCTTGATATCCGCGAGGACCAGGCCCTTGAACTAGAAAAACAAATATCTACATCAACTGATAAATAAATGAATACACTTTGGCGACCACCCACAATTCCAGATGGATGGACAGCTACCAAACGCTTTGCAGGTCATTGGGAGTTGAACTGTCCTCATGGAGTTGGGCATCCTGATCCTCGTGATCCTAACCTTCAACATGATGGTATGCATGGGTGCGATGGTTGCTGCAGTGAGTTCAAAGAGTTTGGAATAAATACATTAAAAACAAATGAAGACTAATTATTACGGCGAATCTCCTTGCATAAATTTTGTTTGGATATTACTTGAAAAGATTGCGAAGAAAGGAGTATTAACTCCTAGATTCCAATCAACAGTTTTACCCAATAAACAAATTATTATCCATGAGAGAACCGAAAAACCATCCAGCGTTTCCAGTTGAACCATATCCGGGCGATGAAGTTAATCCTCCTGTAAGATCAAATTCCGGCATGAGCATTAGAGATTTCTTTGCAGGTTTGGCTATGGTAGGATTGGTAGATAAGAAAATTTGCTCTGCTCCTGATCATGCTGCTGAAAGTGCCTATGCATTTGCTGATGCCATGCTTGAAGAGAGAGCATTCACAACTCGTAAATAACCATGTGGCATCACAACCCTAAAAACCCTCTAGAAGTCAACAAGCCGGCCAAACCTAATCCCTCTATGCCATCTACTGATCCCTCCCTTAAAATTGGATCTCCTAGCATCCGAGTGCCTCTCGGTGATAGCACTGCTAAACAAATGATGTCTTCTCCGGCTATGCCCAAGGACAAAAAGCGCATCATTAAAAATTTACCCAAACGCATCAAATCTAACCTAAAATAAATATGTCTGATTCAACTGACCTCACTCCTGAAGAAATCGCAGCTACTGGCGCTACTGGAGTTGCAAATACTCCTAGCAATATCATTCCGATGCCAACTATTCCTGATGTCCCTTTGGCATCTTCTCACGACGAGGTGAACCTACAGTCTGCATCGGCTGTTGGCGACCAGTCTGCTGCCGGACAAACCGAACTTCCTCCAGCAACTGATGCCAATACGGTTGACCTTTCAAAGGTTACATTTGATGAGGTTTTTGCTGATGTTGTTCAGAAAACTAAAGAGTTTGCTTTTAGGTTGATTGTATCCTGTGGACTCCTTGAGCAAATTGCACTTCGCGATGGTTTTGCAAATGCTCCTGCTACCGCTGAAGAGGATTCTAAAGCTCCTAAAGCTGCTGAAACTACGGCAAGCTCTGATGTGGCTCCCTCTACAATTTCTGAACCCACGGAGACAGTGGTGTCGTAATGAAGGCCAAGAATAAGTTTACTAGAAATCACAACGGCCAGAAAGCTACTAGCAATCTGACTGGCAAGCGCAGCCATGCAGCACCAAAGGCAGCAAATGGAGCAAGCGGAGAGTCTGGAGATGCCATCTCCGGGCGCCGTAAGGCATTCTTGCTACGAAGATCAAATCTCTCGTCGTCAAGTTGACGATTGCGTAAAATATAAACTAGCCAAAGGTGATGGACTCTTCATATCCGAAAACGATATGTTCGCCATGCTTGCGGGCCTTAGGAAGCAAATCTCTCATCTCAAACAATACATCAAAAACATGGAACAAGAAACCAAGCCAGAAGGCATCCTTGAAGAAGCAATACGCATCACGTCAGGTGATAGGCGCAGGGATTATGATCATCCTACACCGAATCATCAACGCATTGCGGATCTTTGGAACGCTTATCTGAATCTACGCAAAACCCCGGATGCTGACATTTCAGCATTAGATGTTGCTACGATGATGATCTTACTCAAGATTGCTCGAGCTGCTCATACTCCTACTAGGGATACCTATGTTGATATTGCAGGGTATTCCCGATGCTGTGCTATAATCTCTGAATATGAAAAATAAAAACCCACACCTCCAACGTCATATCCTAAAGACTGAAACCTACAATGAGCTTCAGAACTCTAGGATTAGTCCCAAAAAGCGTAAGTCACTCAATTCCAAGCTAGGCGGCCTGGCCAAGGGATTAAAAATCAAATTATCAACTGAAGAATAATATGGCAGAAGCATGGACAAACAAGTCAGGTAAAAATCCTAAAGGCGGTCTTAATGCAAAAGGACGCGCTAGTTACAATAAAGCTACTGGAGGTCATCTCAAGCCTCCTGCTCCTCATCCAAAGACTGAAAAGGATGCCGGACGGAAAGCAAGTTTCTGCGCTCGCATGAAAGGCATGAAGTCAAAGCTCACAGGGTCAAAGAAAAAAGCTGATCCCAACTCTCGTATCAACAAAAGCCTCCGTGCTTGGAACTGCAAATAATTATGGCAACAAAGAAGCCCGGATTATACGCAAACATCAACGCAAAGAAGAAGCGCATAGCAGCCGGATCTGGCGAGCGTATGCGTAAACCCGGAAGCAAAGGCGCTCCAAAGGCAAGTGCATTCAAACAATCAGCTAAAACTGCTAAGACTATAAAAAAGAAAAAGCAATGAGTGAACCAATGCGGAAGGCTGACTTCAATACCGGGGCCGGCAAGGGAGATCACGAGCGCCCTGTGAATCGGAAAGTGTTCCGAGACAATATGGAAAAGATTAAAAAGCATGGCAATCGTGGAACTGCGGTATTTTCTAAAGGTGCAAAGACAACATACAAATATTCATGAAGACAACAATCAGTAAGGAACTACGAGATCATTTGACGAAGATTGGTCGGTTAGGAGGCAAGGTTTGTAGCAANGAAAAGGCGTTGGCGGCAGCGCAGAATGGNAAAAAGGGAGGCCGTCCACGGAAAGTGGTTGCCCACGAATCGGCATAAATAGAGGCTCTAGAGACTATTTTCACACAGGTAAAAATAATTCTTGAATAACCCAAGCGGATGGGTATTCTCTCATTTGTCGGTCAACCCAAACCCAAACACACACACATGAAATACCAAGTTATCCACGAATGGTTAGTCGAATCCGTAGACCAGTATGGCGACATCATCGATAGCAATTGTTACCCAACACTTGCAGACGCAATTAGGACAACACTAGGTTGTCCTGAAGGTCAAGACTACTATCGCATCGGACTTGTCCGCGATGAAGGCAACGATGTCGATGGCTTAGTAGATCGCCAGTGGGNGTACATCCAGAATGATGGAACACTACCTGACAAGTACAGCAAGGGAGCAATCATTCCTAAAAAGTTCCGCGCTGAGTTTGCAAAGTTTGATGTAGCAGTCGTATCAAAGTACGCTGACCGCGATCTCGTAGAGGAAGCCGAGGAATAGCCAACAACCCAACCCAAGCACATGATCAAAAAGAAAAAACTTCTTTTTAAGAAGTTGACTCCTGCTGAAAAACTATTACAACTATTCCGTTCGGTGAACCCAAACGTAACCCACAACAAACCCACAGTTAACCCAAACACAACCCATAAATAAAATGAGCATCGCTCAATCCAAACTAAACGCGGCACTCGTGGCTGCTCTGTCAGATATGAGGAATATCGCCAAAGACAAGGTGAATCCTCACTTTCGCTCCAAGTTCACATCCTTGGATGCCATCCTTGAAACTGTCCGTCCAATCATGGCAAAGCACGGACTTGCTATCACCCAGTTGCCGGAGTTTAGGGATGGCCTGGCCGGCGTTACGACTCGTATCATACACAACTCTGGAGAGTCTACGGAATCCACACTGCTATTGCCATTAAAGGATCAGTCATGCCAGTCAGTCGGAGGNGCTTTGACGTATGCTCGACGTTACTCAATTAGTGCCATTTGTGGCATTGCTAGTGATGAGGATGATGATGGTCAGCAAGCATCAACTCCTAAAAAGGAAGCTGCGAAGATCAGCAAGCCAATCTTCACGGACAAGATGCCGAAGCTCCACAATGACGATCTGACTGCAAAATTATTCCATTTGATGGATCAGAACAAGGTCACGGAGAAAGAGATCCGTCAATTCTGCATATCAAAGGGAATGAAGGATGTTCCTGAATTTGTAGCTGACTTCTCCATACCAATGGTGAAACGGTTAATTGAGATCTTCGCTGATGTTGTAGCCTTCACTATTTGAAATAATGACTGACGAACGCGAATCCAAAATGAGTGGATCCGGCATGGCAGGTTATGCTGCTTGTCCGGGAAAATTCCAACTTGAGTTAACTTGTCCTCCTGACAAAGGTAATGCTTATACGGAGATGGGTAATCGTATCCATGAGTATCTTGCTGGAGAACAGATTGAGTTGACTGATGAAGAGCAAGTGATTGCTGACAAGTGCCTAGCTCAATACAAGGAGGTCGTAGCTGCGGTAGGTTTGGACGAACCCACTACAACTTCAGTAGAGAAGCGCTTGTGGTATGGCTCAAAGTGGTCAGGAGCAATTGACCGCATTGATTTCTCTGCAGATGGCAGAACTGTTCTGATCGTGGATTGGAAAACTGGTAGGAACCCAGTCGGGCAGGCTTCCGGCAACCTTCAGGCAAGGTCCTATGCCGTCCTAGTTGCAAAGAATTGCCCAAGCATCACCAAGGTGTATGTGGCAATTATCCAACCTATGGCTGCTCCATATTCCATCACGGAGTATGATGAAGAGGCGCTGCGAGATGCTGATGATGAGTTGGCAATGATAGTCGCCCGTGCTGAAGCTCCAAACGCTCCGCGGGTTCCATCTCCTGACGCTTGCAAGTATTGCCGTGCAAAGAGCATTTGCCCGGAAGCACAAGGAGAGGTGAAGCAGCTAATAGAGGTAGCAACTGCTCCAATACCGGTCCTGACCAATGTTCAGGTTGCTGACTTCCTTGAGAAGGCAATTGTCGTTGAATCTTTCATTGAGGCGCTGAAATCAGAAGCCAAGAAGAGGATGCAGGAAGGTCATGAGATTGCCGGATACAAGCTGATGCCCGGACGCACAAGCCGGAGCATTGATGATCCTGCGGTAGCATTTGAGAAGTTGGGACTCACCAATGAGCAGTTCCTGTCTACTTGTAAGGTATCCATTCCTTCAATTGAAAAAGTTTTTGCCTCAGTCAAAGGACTGAAAGCGAAAGAAGCAAAAGCAGAGGTGGAATCCCTCCTCGGTGATTGCATACAAACCAAAACAAGTGAGTCTATTATAACTCGCACAAAATAAACCGAACCATGAGTATTCAACTATCAGTTGATGTAACGAAGATCAATAAGGACTACCTTGTTGAAGGCAAAAAGGGAAAGTATATGACGCTTTCCCTCAAGAAGAACAAGGACGAGGAAGGCAATCCTACCAAGGATCAGTATGGGAATGACGGATTCATAGTGCAGGTCATCCCAAAGGACAAGCGTGAGGAAGGCCTCCGCGGACCTATTGTGGGCAATTACAAGGAGTATCTTGATGATTACATTGCTCCTGCCAAGGCTGCCGCATCAAGGAAGCCAGAGCTAGTTGAAGACAAAGATGACGATCTTCCGTTCTGATGAGTGCCACGGTTTCAAAAAAGAACATCAAACCTGAAGACGAGTTTGTTTGTGAAGATTGCGGTGAGGTAACAATTGGCCAAGCAATCTTTAATGGACAACTATTGTTCTATTCGCATCAAGACAAGAGCAACCCAAACAATAGCACCTATCGATGCATTGATTGTCAGGACGAGCGATTTTCAGGAATGTACTAATGAAACCAATTTCCTTTATCATCCCTGTCTGCCCTATGTCGTTACAGAATTCGGGTAGGCGGGTGATGATAAGGAATGGTACTCCAATCTTCTACAAACAGAAGAAGGCAAAAGACTGGGAGAAGCTCATTGAGTATACTGCAAACCCTCACAAGCCGGCCAGGCCTTATGAAGGACCGGTCAGCATGAAGGTTGAATTTGTACTCAAGCGGCCAATAGCTCTCAATACAAAGAAGTTCAATCCCGGAAGGATACCTTGTCCCAAGCGCCCTGATGCAGATAACATGCACAAGTGCCTACAAGACTCCCTGAAAGGATTCTGGCTTGACGATGCACAAATCGTTGAGCTACATCTAATCAAGGTCTACGCGAGTAAGACTGAAACACCCAAGATAGAAGTATCAATACATCCATACAACCCAACACCCAATGACACAAAATCAATATGAATTGGACTTTGCTCCAATTGTTAATGAACCTGAAAGCTGCAGCCTACCATTCAGGTTTGCACGATTCCATTTATCAAACCCACAAGTATTTGATAATCTCGTAAAGTTGGCGCACAAGTTCCGGCAGGCTAGGCCAAAGGCAAAGTTAGGCATTCAAATGCTCATGGAGGTCCTCCGCTGGGATTACTTTATGCAGACTGAAGGAGAGGAAGAATTCAAGCTGCCAAATGAGTTTGCTGCATTCTATAGTAGGCTGATCATGACTCAGGAACCTGAACTAAAGGACATGTTCCGGGTACGCACATCAATCGCCGATTAATATGGATCCACAAGAATCATTCAAAGATTGGTACAAGACTGAAGGCATCCGTACGCCAGTGCCAATGGGAGAGCATGGTCACGAGTTCTACCAACGAATTGCTTACGAGGCAGGCGCTCAAGCGGCCATGAATTATTGCATCAGCATCATTGATAAGGTTGAAGAAATTCTAAAAAAGAAATGAACTATTATACATTTCATATCGGAGATTTCCGTGGAGGCACGGCACACCTTTCAATGGAGGAAGAATGCACGTACAGGAGGCTGCTAGATCTCCAGTACGATCAGGAGAACCCACTGCTTGATGACATTGCACATTTGTCACGAAAGGTACGTTCAACACCTGAACTTGTGATGATAATCCTCAATGAATTCTTTACCAAAACGGATTCTGGATGGGTAAATGCGAAGGCAATGAATGTCATCACAAAGCATCAGGAGTTCAGCCTAAAACAGAAGGAAAATGGACAAAAGGGAGGTCGCCGTAAAACAAGAAAAACCCAAATTGAACCCAACGCTAACCCAAAAGAACCCAAGGCCAAGCCTCCCATTACCCAATACCCATTACCCAATACCCTTATTAATAATAATGAGTTTGTGTCAGCGCTTGAAGAATGGAACGAGTACCGCAAGCAAATCCGCAAGCCGATCAACCCTCGCCAGTACCCTTCCCTGATCAAGCAGTTTGAAGACTGGGGAGCAGCAGTATCAGTTGCCAGTATCCGGGCAAGTATCATGAACGGCTACCAAGGATTGTTTGAACCCAAGGCAAGCATTGTAAGCAAACCCACAATGACCAAGCCAGAAGTCCCTAACGAAATTGCCAAACTATTCTGATCATGGAAACCATTCAAACCATATGCCTCGATTGCAAAAGCACATTTGATGCTGAGCAGATTCTTTTCAATGGCCGCCCACTCTTCTCAAACTCAATTTGTGAGTCATGTCTTGAGAAGCGAATCCGAGATAATGAGAAGTCTCGTGAGCAGGAACTCTTAAACGCCAAAAATAACGCATTTTGGAGCGAAGTCCCTAAAATGTATGCCGAGACAGATGAAAGTCGTCTACAGGCCGTCCTCGTTGCGGCAATTGATGGTTATGAAGTAGGTCCACGAGGCATCGGCATCATCGGAAAGTCAGGAGCAGGGAAAACTAGAACCGCGGTACAGATCCTGTACAAGGCGCACCTGGCCGGCAAATCCATCTGCTTCCTAAAGGCTACTAAGCTCACCCTTGCAGCCCAAGAGAGATTCCACGCTGATGATCAGGTAAAACACGCTGCTGAGATACGCATCCGTAGGGCATACAGGAGCCAGATCCTCCTGCTTGATGACCTTGGCAAGGGACGGTTACCCAATAGCGCCGAGGAGTTGCTCTATGACATTGTGGACGAGCGCAGCGAGCGTGGACTCCCAATCATCTGGACCAGTAATGCCGGGAGCAAGGAACTAAAGGAGATGTTCTCATCTGACCGCGGGATACCAATCCTTCGGCGCCTAGCTGAGTTCTCAGACATAATAAACCTATGAAAGAAACAAATAATTCAGAATCAATATCATTATATGATTTGCCATTTAGCAATCGTGCAATAAATATATTTCGTCGTATTAATATTAATACCATACAAGAATTAATAACATATTCAGTTGCTGATCTAAACCGTTACAGAAATTGCGGTAAAGGCACCGTTGTTGAAATTGTTACTGTATTGGGAAGAATGGGTTTTTCATTAAGAAAACCAAGTATCCTTAAACAAGGTCCAATTACTAAAGAAGCATTATTAGATAAATTAGAAAAAATTCGCACATTACTTGAGCTTATTGAAGATTCAATAAAAACATCATGAAACCATACCCTGAACCTGATCCAGAAGATATATGAGCTGCGCCAAAAAACGAGTCACTTGCATCATCGTCTCACCATCTGGCAAACATTATGTGGGAGAGAACTCATGCCGCAATTCTCAAACCAAATGCCCGCGAGAACCCGGAGAAGACTATGCCAAATGCATCACGATCTGCCAACAAGCTGGACACGCTGAAATGATGGCGATTGATCTAGCTGGTTCTGACGCAACGAATGCAATTGTCTACCTTATCGGCCATGACCATTATTGCCGTAACTGCCAAATAGATCTATTCAACGCAGGAGTCCAATACCTCACAAAGCCCATCAATATATGAAGTTAATTAATAAAATAATATGCCTACTAAAAGGTCATAAAAATATGTGCAATTACAAACATAAGTTAATCATCTGCATACGATGCCATGAAATTTGGTCAGTNCTTTAGCAAATAAACAAACCCAAACAAATCCCAACGCCAACCCAAATCAAACCCAATGCAACATGTAACAACCGAATCAGATTACCTCCACATTTCAGTCACTCCTAAAATGATACAAGAAGCCCAAGAGAGATCACAAGCTGCCTACAATCATCACGGCGATTACGCCACAACCCGTCCCAACTCAAGACTCCAAGGATTCCTCGCAGAGGCCGCCATCAAATACTGCTACCCAAACCTCAAATACTACAACGGCACAGAGCATGATCTGATCTCTGAACCAAGTCAAACAACAATAGATGTCAAATCAGGCAAGGTAACTGTACCTCCAAGAGTAGCATTCAATATTATGATGCTAGCCTGTCAAACTATTAATTCCGATATCCTCATATTCTGTTCAGTAACCGAGAACTTCAAAACCGTAATTTCCAAGGGATTCATCACAACGACGGAATTCAAATCACTACAATTTGAGATCCCGGAAGGAGCAAAAATTGGGCCTCAAACCAATGACAAACTACGCTACGGAATCAAGGGAAACCAAATCTACAAGATGGATGAATTCACCAACTTTATTGAGAATGAATAACCTTTTGGGAGATTATTAAGAACCCTTTTTTAATATCCTGTCAAGCCTAAAATATCTTTTCTCTTTCAATTTGCTATAATTAACGCTATAAACCCAGTGCTAACCCACCGCTTGTTATAAGAGAAGATCTAACTCCGCTATTCTGATGCCCGAATTGAAACACAAAGTTCACGAGAAGTTTGCATGGTTGGTTTGTGAAGGTAAAAACTTCACGGAAGCCTACAAGGTTCTCAACCCTGATGCCAAGTATCCGGGGCAAATGGGTACTCAGATAGCGGCCAGGCC
>JGI24890J29729_1000633_pt1 | contig 20623 bp, 18 predicted proteins | sample FreactcultureFD7_FD_29729 | JGI IMG/M metagenome (IMG submission 29729)
AACTGATTTTTCGAAATCCTCAGGCATGACACTCTATTCGTTGGCCTACTTCACTCCTCCAATCGTTCAGACATTTGGCTACACACCTGTACAAACGCAACTCCTCACGACTCCACCGTTTGTGTGCGCCTTTTTGCTGACTTTGATCACGGCATGGTTCTCCGACCGATACGCTCAACGAGGTCTCTGTGCGATCGCAATGTCGGTACTCGCCCTCATCGGATACATCATGCTCTACAAGTCACTCTTGACGAGCGTTAGATACGTCGCTTTGTTTCTCGCAATTAGTGGTGTTTATAGCGTAAGTTGTCTCTCAAACTTCGCTTTGCTTGTTCTGGAGCTGACCCGTTTTGATATGAGTAGACTGCTCCGGCACTGTGTACTTGGAGTATGTCTCGCTTTCTCCTTTCTCGCTTTCTCCTTTCTCGCTTTCTCCTTTCTCGCTTTTCCTTTCTCGTATCGACTTTGATCGCTTACCCTGCCTCGTCTCTTAGTCAATGTCAACTCGGCAGGTCATTATCGCAAGTCAACTTCTGTAGCGCTAGGATTCATTGCTACAAATAGTGGTGGCATAGCATCCACATGGCTTTTCCCACAGACAGCAGCACCTGAATGTGAGTCCTGCTCGTTTCGAAAGCTATTCACGATCGCTCACCCGTTCTTTCCGCACCCCTTCTCGCTTAGACGAAACCGCTTGCAAGACCTTGATCGCTATGACCATCCTAGTAGGAGTCTTCAGCGGTCTCAACATTCTCTACCTTCGACATGCGAATCGTGCGAAAGCTCGTCGACGAGAAGAAAAGGAGGAGGCAAATTATCTCGTCGAAGGAGACCAACATCCCGCTTTCCTCTACAACTACTAGATCATCCTTTACGACACTAGACATACGATTCCATCGGAAGACGATTGGTACAAAATGTAAATAGCTTTCGCGAATCGAGATCAGGCTCTGCTCTTCTTTCGATTCTCTCGCCCTCGTAGAAAGCGCTCCTTTAGCGAGTCGTCCACGGCGATGAGTCGACGGAGAGCTTCGGCAGGACTCACTCGACCCCGCTTCACCCGCTCGACCCCGGATGGAAAAAAAAGTAGTCAAAAGAGTGCCGTGATTCGACAAAAGCCGGGATTTGACTCTCCCTTCTTGCTCTTTCACCTCCTCCTACACCTTTTACAGATACGATGTCGACAACTGAGCGGACACTGAGCTCGAGCGAGAGCAATCTCGAAAAGCACGAGCAGGAAATCGACGCATCTGAAGCAGAATACAAATTTGCTGTTCGTCGGCTCGATTATGTCGTTCTTCCTCTGACTGCCGCTATCTATCTCCTGAATTTTCTAGAGTGAGCACTCTACCTTTTTTGAGCTGAATTCGTAGCTTCACCAACTAACCTTCTTCGTTTGTGAATTCATCAGTCGCTCGAATATGTAGGTACTCCTTGCTGACTTACATTTGATGTTAAGCAACTGACGAGATCGCTGCTACTGGCGCACTTTTAGCGGAAAGTGAGTCACGAAAAATCCTTTCGAAAGAAATCGGCAACAGAGGCTGATGAAATTTGGAACTTGTTACAGTGCCAAAGTCGCCGGTCTACAGAAGGATCTCAACTTGACGTCAAGAGAATACCTGATCTGTATTACCGTCACCTACGTGCCGTATATCGTTTCTGAGATGCCCGTACATTCTTCTTCGATCAAAAGTTTGCAGCATATTCGTCGGGCTGACTCTCTCTTTTCGCTCAGAGCAATCTCCTACTCAAGAAGATCGGACCTCAAATCCTAATCCCAGCTCTCGTGACAGTATGGGGTATCGTCAGCTGTAAGTTTGCTGGTTTTGCGCCTTTCTCGATGTTCCCCTCAGCTTATTCTGCGCCAAACTCATACTCGTTCATTGAGCAGGCTTGACCGGTCTCGTCCAAGGCTTTGGTGGACTTGTCACAGCTCGTTTCTTCCTCGGGCTCTGCGAGGTACGTATTTCGTTCTTGCGATGCGAATCGAGTTGAGCTAACTGTTTTCGATGGTACCGATTCGTAGGGCGGAGTCTTCCCTGGCCTCGTTCTCTATCTGTCAATGTTCTGTAAGTCCACGCCCACATGGTTCGATACCGTTCACTGACGAAATTCGTTGCGCTGTAGATCGTCGACGAGAATTGCAATCTCGCATCAGCATCTTCTTCGCTTCCGCCAGTATCTCAGGAGCCTTCTCCGGGCTACTGGCAGCGGCAATCGTGAACTTGGACGGAAAAGGAGGACAGGAAGGTTGGAGGTAAATTGCTTGTCGACTTCGAATCGCTGCGATGAATAAGACTGCTCTAGCTGACATTCTTCCGATCACTATAGATGGATATTCTACCTCGTAAGCAAGCGACAACTCATATAGAAGTGCGTTGGAAATACTGACGGATCATACAAATCTATAGGAGGGTCTCTTTACAGTCCTTTTCGGCTTGACCCTTTTCTTCCTCCTTCCCGGTTCTCCCTCGACATGTCGCTTCCTCACGCCAAGACAAAGAGATCTTGTAACTCGTCGACTCGCTGCCGATAACCCAGGAGGTCAAGAATCGGAGGACGAAGTATTTAGTTGGGTCGAGGTGAAGAAATCGTTGACGAGTCCTCATGTTCTATTGCTCGGTGTCAGCATGTGGGGCCTCGGATCGACCCTCTACGCCCTAGCCTACTTTCTCCCTCAAATCGTTTCTGGATTCGGCTATAGCCTCGTTCATACACAGCTCCTCGCTGCCGCTCCATTTTTCGCCGCCTTCCTCTTCACCCTTCTAACGGCCTGGTACTCCGACAAGTACGGATCAAGAGGACTTTGTGCGATGATTTGTTCTACGATTGGACTGGTCGGTTACGTGATGTTCTATTGTTCTCTCTTGACGAGCGTACGATACGTTGCACTGTTCCTAGCTGTCACCGGAATCTATTCGGTAAGTTCTTCACGATCATCCGGAAAGAAAGGGACTCTTCGACTGACCCTGTTTCGCTGTTTCGACAGGCTGCTCCCGCTCTTATCACCTGGAGTACGCCCAACCTTTTCGCCTTCCTTCCTGCCAACCCCGTCCCTGCATGAATTCCAATGACACTAACTTTTGACTCTGCTCTTGTACTTCGCAGTGCCGAATAATTCCGCTGGACACTATCGCAAATCGACGAGTATAGCTTTCGGATTCATTTTAACGAATTGTGGAGGGATCATGAGTACGTGGTTGTTCCCAGCAGAAGAAGCACCAGCTTGTACGTTTCCATCTCCCTCGTGCCGCTCGCCTTTCCCTCCTCACTAAAGCCGTTTCTGTTAGATGCACGAGCGTCGAAGGTTTTGATCGCGATGACGGTATTAATGGGTCTCTTTGCCGGATTGAACCTCCTTTATTTGCGATATGCGAACAAGCAGAAGGCGATTAGAAGAAAGGAGAGATATGGAGATGTCGATTCGAAGGGTAGTTGGAAGGAGGAAGGGGATAGGCATTGCGATTTTGAGTATGCTTACTAGATGTGTGAGGGTTTAGTAGTCGGTTGGCAGATTACGCGACAGCCTACATAGCTACCAGACACGCGGAGCATAGGGTACGCACGAGCTGAGAGCAGTGAGAGCGAGTCGAGCAAAGAAAAAGAGAAACCGAAACGGTGAGGCAGCAGAAAGACGTGGGCACTAGCGTGAATTCTTGCTAAGCTTCAACACAGAGTCAGAGAGTTGCTCAGACATCTTCACGAGCAGTCTGAGACGGAGCGAGTGATGGGTAGGATGGAGAGCCGAGAGAAACGAAGGTTGTTCTCATCCCCATCTCATCAAAACAGCCGACGCGACAGTCTAGCTACAAGAGTATACCCACAAGATTTAGCCACCTATCCCAGCCATTCAACAAACGCGCGAGTCGCTGATTCTTCCTCCTTCTCTGTTCAAACAACATTCCCAGTCCTTATCTCGGATACACCCGCTGGACGGCTCGCTTTACTTCCATATTCGATATACACCTACTCAGAGATCAAAGTACAAGCCTTACACTACTCTGACAAGCCTCTCTCGACTTTCCTCCTTTCTCTCGCCTTCTCGTCATGGAATCCTCTTACACTAGACGACTCAGGGCTGCAACTGAAGGGTCAACTATCACATCAGCTGGAGTGGCAGGTCCGAGTAGTCCTACGAAACTAAGACCGAGGGAAGAGAGCTGGAGTGGAGCTTCATCAATGTTTGGAGGGTTGCTCGGCGGTCCACCATCTTCCCCGAGTAAGAAGAGGATCTATGGTGATCGGTGAGCTGTACCTGACACTATACACCCGCGAGCGAGAAGAGCTGACACCGTCATCTTACCCGAATAGCTTCATCCCAAATCGAGATGGACTCGATATCGCTACTTCGTTCTCGCTACTCAACGGGACTGGTTCTTCTGCAAGCTCTTCAGTAGGATCATCCCCGAACAAAGGAAAGAGGAAGGCGAACGCTGAGTTCGATGCTCAAGCGGGTAAGCCCCGTTGATTTTGGGTTTCGTGAGAATTGGACTGACTCTTCTTCATGTAAACAGAGGAAGCGAATCGGACCTTCGACTCGCTCTTACGTACGGAATTATTCGGTCCATCATCAGTCGAGACAGATCCTCGGCTTCATTCCCCTTCTCGAACCCACAGTCGATATACCGGTTCTACTTCTCCTCAAAACTCTCCCACCTCGAAACCCATTCTCAACTTCTCTTCGCCGACACGGAAACGAATCAAAGACACGATGATAGAGAGAGGGTTGGATAGTCCGACTCATGAAAGATACAGCTTGAGTCCGGTTAGGCATGAGAGTCAGAAACTGTTATTGAGTCCGAAGAAGCCTATCAGGCAGGTCAGTAGAGTCCCTTTCAAGGTGAGTTTCCCTCTACCTATCTATATTGAACGCGAAGCATAGTACTCATCACTTCCTTCGCAAACAGGTTCTCGACGCACCAGAATTGGCGGATGATTACTATCTCAACTTGGTCGACTGGTCTTCAACAAACGTACTCGGAGTCGGTCTCGGCTCGTCAGTTTACACCTGGAGTGCACAGACTAGCGAGGTCAAGAAGCTTTGCGATCTCTCGGACCAAGATCCTCCCGATTCAATCACGAGTATCAGTTGGGTACAAAGGGTCAGCTCGCGCTCGTTCTGTTTCCTCGGGAAGGCTAGCGCTGATGCCTACCTTCCTTTTGTCGACAGGGTAACCAAGTAGCGGTAGGAACGAAGAACGGAATGATTCAGATTTGGGATGCTCAAACGGGACGATTCATTCGTCGAATGACCGGTCACTCTGCTCGAGGTAGGTTATCTTTCTCAGCTTGGCGTCAATATGTAGCCAAACTGATGCCCATATGCTCGTTCAGTCGGCTGTCTCGCTTGGAACGAACATATTCTCTCTTCGGGTTCTCACGATCGAACGATTTACCACCGAGATGTTCGAATCAAAGATCACTGGATTACGAAGCTCGCTGTACACAAGCAAGAAGTATGCGGGTTGAAGTGGAGCGAGGATGGTCAGCTCGCGAGTGGAGGGAACGATAACAAGCTTTTCGTATTTGACAAGATGAACGAGGTCTGTCGCTTTTTCATCTCCTCTCTGATCACATTCGACCCGTGCTGATTCCAAGTGGCTCGTTAGACTCCGCTACATCGATTCACCGACCACGTCGCTGCCGTAAAAGCTATCGCTTGGAACCCTCACCAACACGGAATTCTTGCTAGTGGAGGTGGAACGGCTGATCAGAAACTACGGTTCTGGAACACTCTCACCGGTAACTTACTTCAAGAGGTCGATACCGGTAGTCAGGTGAGCCACAAAGAGCTTTCCAGATTTAGCGATCGCCGGGCTCATCTTTTCGATTGATAGGTTTGCAACATGCTATTCTCGAAGAATTCGAACGAGCTCGTCACTACTCATGGTTTCTCTGCTGGACAAGCTCAGAATCAAGGTGAGTCTGCAATTTTCTCTTTGAAACACCGGAGAACGGCACTGATCTCGTTTCATTCATTCCGAGCAGTCGTGATTTGGCGCTATCCAACGATGCAGCAAGTTGCTCAACTGACCGGTCACTCTTACCGAGTAAGCTCAGCACTATCCTTCGACATCTCGCTCCGTTTGATTGCTAACCGATCGCTCAACCTAATTTCAGGTTCTCTACCTTGCCGGATCGCCAGATGGACAGACTATCGTCACTGGAGCAGGAGACGAGACTTTACGCTTCTGGAGCGCTTTCCCGCGAAGCAAGGTTGAGAGAAAGGTTGATACGAGTCAACTCAGTCCGTTCGGGAGGATTCGATGAGATTCTCCGCCTCTCCGCACAATCTCCAGTGGCTGCGCTTTCTCATATTGATCGCGCCTCATCAAAGGACGTCTAAAGTATACCTCTCTCTTTACCTACTCTCCCTAACCTACCCCTTCGCAATATTTCTCCCTCTTTCGTTTTTCTCGCTACTCGTTTCCCTTATTCCTCAAATTTCTGTCGCCTTTCACTTGTTGCCATCATACGCCTTTGTAAACTGGCTTCTGGGTAGTCAGCGAGATGTGAACTTTGGAGAGTCTTTCTTTGAAATTGACTGAACCCGCTCAACTTCTTATCATCTCTACTTCGTTAATCGGCTCGCTCTCCAATCATTGCACAGTAGCTTCTTTGAACAACAAGAGGCAACATCGGAGATCCACCGAACACCCTCAATCGAATCTCTCATTCCAATCTCATTCTTTCATCTCTTCAAATCAAATCAAAAGATGCCTACCGTCAATTGCGACCGTGTAGAGTTCTTTAAGAAGCTAGGAAAGGAATACAGTGAGCTCGCAATTATCATCTGTCTTTTCTAGAGCTCTCGCTGATCTTGTAAGAAATGTCAAACAGCAACCAAGGAGTTTGATGAACTCCTTTTCGAGTACGGTCTCGAACTGGATGAGGATGTGTGTACCTCTGTTGCATTACTCGCATCTACAGCTAGCTAATCGAGTTCGAGAGGGACAGACTACGACTGATCCTAATCACCCTGCCAATGAACCTCATCAACTCAAGATTGAAGTCCCCGCCAACCGATATGATCTCTTGTGCATTGAAGGTATCGCAAGAGCACTCAAGCTATACATCAATCCGGAACTCGGCTCTCCCAACTACACTTTGAAACCGGCTCCTCTCGTTCGTCTCCTTCTCCTCCTGTTTCTCTTAGGCGCCTTTTAAAGCTGACCCGACCCTTCTATCTCACAGGGACAAGAGCGTACTGTGTNCGTCCGAAAGGAAACGTCCCAAATCCGACCTTACTTCGCCAGTGCTATCCTCAGAAATGTCAAATTCGATGCCCTCAACTACGCTTCCTTCATCGATCTTCAAGACAAACTTCATGCCAATTTGGCTAGGAAGAGAACGTTGGTTGCTATTGGTACTCATGATTTGGACAAGATCGCCCCTGGAGATATTAGCTACGAGGTACGTTGCATGGAGAAGTATATTTCTGCCTCCTTGCGAGACTCATAGCTTCTCGGACGATTGTATAGGCTCTACCCCCAACAGATATCAANTTCGCGCCTTTGAACAAGACTCAAGAGTACACTGGAGCAGAGATGATGACTCTTTTCAAAGTTCGTTTCCCTTCTTTCGTTCTTTCCCTGAACAAGTTGTTGCTCACCTCGAGCTTTCGACTCACAGGAGGACAAGCATCTCTCTCGATACCTTCACATTATCGAGAACTCGCCTGTCTACCCTATCATCTATGACACTTCTCGTCAAGTTCTCTCAATGCCTCCCATCGTACGGCTTTCTACTTTCTCCTACCTCAGCGTGTGCATTACTCACAGTCTGACATCTCGTAGATCAACTCTGATCATACCAAGATCACTCTCAACACTCAAAACATCTTCATCGACGTGACTGCCACGGATCAAACCAAGCTTGACCTCGTTGTCGACATGATCGTTACGATGTTTGCTGAATACTGTGCTGAACCCTTCGTGTGAGTGGATTCCTTGCCTGAGTCATTGTGAAGGAGTGAACTCATTGCTGCTGAATCTCTTCACAGCATCGAACCTGTCAAGGTTGTTTACGAAGAGGGTTGCACCGGTGGAGCCCGAGAGATGCTCTCTCCTCCCCTTCTCTCTCGCCCTTTCAACGCTCGCGCTTCCTACATCAACTCCTGCACTGGTCTCAACCTCCCTCGATCCGAAATCATCACTTTTCTCCAGAAAATGGGTCACCAAGCCTTCGCACCGGAACAAGGTCGCGAATTCGTCCCTGTCAACGCTCGTGAAAACCTCACGATTGCGCCAGAAGATGAGATCCACATCATTGTCCCTCCAACTCGTCCCGATATCCTTCACGAGTGCGACATTATGGAAGATGTTGCAGTCGCTTACGGTTTCGACAACCTCAAGAAGACCTTCCCTCACACCAACACTGTCGCCAAACCCTTCCCTCCCAACAAGCTCAGTGATACCGTTCGACGATTATGTGCGGAAGCGGGATGGATCGAAGTTCTTCCTCTGATCCTCGTAAGTTTCACCTATGCTCGTTGTTCTCGTTTCCCCCTTTCCGCTCAAGCTGACCTTCGATCTCGATGATAGTGCTCTCACGACGAGAACTTCAAGTTNCTCAACCGTAAAGATCCCGGAGATCTCGCAGTCGTTCTCGCCAACCCCAAGACGATCGAATACCAAATCGTCCGAACCTCCCTTCTTCCCGGTATGCTCAAGACTGTTCGTGAAAACCGAAAACACGCTCTTCCTCTCCGAATCTTCGAGGTTTCCGATGTCGTCGTGAAGGATTCTCGAGAAGAACGTCAAGCGAGAAACATTCGTCGAGTTGGAGGTGTTTTCTGCGGAAGGAAAGCTGGATTCGAAGTCGTGCATGGATTACTTGATCGAATGATGATGGGATTGGGTATCAAGAACATTGTTAGCGAAAGTAACGAGGCAGAAGAGGGTTACTACATCAAGTCTTCCGAGGGTGAGTCTAGCTCTCTTCCTTTGGTATCTGAATCCTTTGGGCTGACACTCTCTACATATCTAGATGCCACCTACTTCCCTGGACGATCAGCGACCATCTACTACCGACAATCGAAGACCAACTCCGCTCCCGCTCGACTCGCTCCCCTCGAATCTGCCGATCCTTCTGATGCTTCAGTAGCAACTTCAGCTCCCTCCACTTCCACCGACACTCCTGCTCCTACTGCTGAGTCCTCTCCTTCCCACACTGGTCCTCTCGACAACCTCAAATCGAAACTCTCAGCCGCCCTTCCCTCAGTTCTTAAAAAGTCGCATCACCATGACGACAATGAAACCTCTCCTACCACCTCTTCTTCCCCCGCCTCCGCCCCCGGCCCTCAACGAGATGTCGCGATCGGAAGCCTCGGTATCTTACACCCTTCAGTACTCAAGAGTTACGAACTCGATTACCCTTGTTCGGCGCTCGAATTCGATTTGGAACCTTTCTTGTAGACGATTCTGATCTGGGTCTTGCAGGGCAAATAGAATTACTTTGTTACATTCAACCTCGATCGGTTGCGTGCTCCGTTCGGAACCCGAGTCTACAGAGAAAGAAAGATTTGTGGTTGAATGACAAGAAATTATGGCATCTACGATCGGGGTTCCCTTCTTGAAGCGACCTGATACCTCGAATCGTGATTCTTCCCGAGTGAACGCAAAGGGCGCATGATGCTCGAAGAGGGCGCTCGACCGGACTGCAACGTTCAGAGGAATCAGTTTTGAAATCAAGGTAGAGCACGGTTGGGTAGCATACGTGACGATGCTGGCGAAGAGAGCGAGTCAGCGGTTGTCCGCTCGATTCAGAATGCAGATGGATCACTTACGAGACTCGCCAAAGTATGGACTGCAATACAAGCTTGCTCGATCATCTCCCAAACTTGCTCGACGTATCCTGTCGATGCCTCATGTAGCCGTTCAACAACCTTGGAGACGAGCTCTTCGACGACTGTCGAGTTGCCAAAATGTTTCCGCGCTTCTCGAACGAAGCATTGCAATCTTTTCGGATCGACGGATTGAATCGCATTCTCCCACTCAGCTTGACGATCTGCTTCTTCGGCTATGACTGAAGTCCAGTATTGATAGGCGACGGCCATAGTCCAGATGAGATACCAATGATGATCACCGTCTCCTCGCATCACTGTGTCTGCAAGGACGAAGACGATCAACGGTAACTTGAGGACCTCCACTTGTTTGCCGTCTACGTGTATCGTCGAAGTACCTATATCAGGTCTACTGAGAGGTAGGTCGTCGAGGTGAATGCTGACCCTGGTACTATCGAACGGGTTCCTGCGATTAGAAGAAGGACTCGAGTGAGTCGAATTTGTTTGTCTTGGTAGCGCTAGAAGATAGCTACGAACGTGTAGACGGGATACTGACAATGTATGAGAAGTCAGCACTCGGAACGACTGGACGATACAGCGAGGGGAGCTCACGCTGTGGAAGATCGGCGCAGGCTGACCCATCGAATCATTCACGAGATACAGTTCCATCTTCCTGAGTGCGTCGTGATTAGGAGGAGGGATTGAGACGAATATGAAGCCAGCAACCTGTGGGCGATTCGATAAGCGTAGGACAACAGAGAAATATCGACAGCTAACTCACAAGAGGACAACCCCGTTCCCTCATCCACGTATCCATAGCGCTGTCCCTGACGACCACGTTCCCTTTGATGAGTGCTGCGAGTGACATCGATGCTGTGAACAGAGTACTCAGTCTCGCTCAGTTCCGCATTCGAGACCGAGCGAACTTACCGCTCAAAATGAACTGTCTCGAAGCCAACTTTCCGGTGTCCAGCTTTTGGATTCGATCGAGTTGTCTGGCTGCGCGAGTGAGCTTACCTGAGAGGTACTCGATGGACTGAAGTACACTGTCTGGAGAGGGAGCTCTTGCAAGTATGGTTGAAATTCCGCCAGTCGACATTCGAGCGGGAGGTCCAATCGAGGATCTGGGATTCGTCGGGTAGGGAGCAGAGCAGCTACAGCCGGATAGACAGCTCGTAGAGACCGCGGAGTCCGAAGCGAGAGAGAAGATAGGAGAAAACGAGAAGACAGGAGACCCGGCAAAAGGGCGGAAAGGGGAGATACAGGCGATTGTGAAGCGGCAGAAATGTAGATCATGCCCTTGAGTATTCACAGCGAACAAGACCAAGCAATTTAGGAGTGAAGAGTTGTTAGGCAAGAGGCAAGAAGCGAAGAGAACTTTTTTGGCATTCCCGAAACCTCTCATCGCCACACTTTGCTCAAGAGCAGTCAGGCAGTAGTCCTCTAGCGCAGAAGCTCCTTTATAAACTCAGCCGTCAAGTTCCAGACTCGCCGATCCTTTCCTTCCTCTACTTTTCTTCGAAATATGTCCCGACAGTGAGTGAACCTTTCCACCCCTCTCGAGCCTAGTTAGAGCGACGCTGACCCTTTGTGAGTGTGCAGCGATCACACTCGAGACCCTTGGTACGCTTAATCTGTTCCCTGGCTTGCATGACCAACTCGCTAACTTTTATTTCCCTTTCATCGCTTCTCATCCACCTCACTCGTCAACTCGACTGTGTGCCTTGCTACTGCGCTTGATTTACACCAAACAGTCCATGGGTCATTCTTAACGATTTTGGAGGAGCCTTGTGAGTAGACTTTCGCTTTGGGTCAGACGACTTACGCTAATCTGAGTATTCCCCTCTACTACTCGTGCAGCGCTATGGGAGCAGTAGGAGGAACCGTGTGGCATGGTATCAAGGGAGCGAGGAATTCGCCGAAAGGAGATCGATTACTCGGTTCAATTTCTGCCATCAAGGCTCGCGCACCTGTAGTCGGTGGAAACTTTGGTGTTTGGGGTGGATTGTTCTCGACATTCGATTGTGCGGTCAAGGGTTACAGACAGAAGGAGGATCCTTATAACGCTATCATTTCGGGATTCTTGACTGGTGGAACTTTGGCGGTTCGAAGTAAGTTCATTCTCCTCCTTGACTGGATAGGCATCACTGATTTACTTTCGCATNACACAGGTGGACCCAAAGGAATGTTGGGATCTGCTATTGGGTGTGGTATTCTTCTTGGTGTTTTCGAAGGTGTCGGAGTTCTCGTTGGTCGGTGAGTCCTGATTTCCCTCGCTTTCCATTTCACACGATTCTCATGTTACTTCCCATATAGACTGTTTGCGGAAAACAACAAACCCGTCTCTCCTCTACTACCCGAACAATCCGCTCCTCCACCGCAAACTCCTCAACTCGCCTAGATATCCCCCCCATTCTTTATATCGCATCCCTCCTCCCGTATCTCTCCCACTCCGTCTTGTTCATCTCTACTTCTGTCTTCTGCACCCTGCAATACCCCAGCACACCTCACCTATCTTCCAGGAATCCAAATCGAGCGAATCGGAGAGCAACTCTGCGAGACAGTGGAGGCTAGCCGTATAAATAGGAGGAATATGATCGGCTCTCTCATAGGTAGATTAGGGAGATGGAGCGCGATTCAGGGGAATAGCAGGGTTGGACAAGCGAATCTGACAATTTTCGCTTGCTTTTCCTCCCCATTGGTCAATTCTGCTCCGGACCTTGCAGAAATAGGTTCTCTCGAATCCTTGCGTCTTCCTCGACGTTGTGACAAGCTTGTCTAACCAGTCGACTGAGATAACTCGCCGCGGCTTTTGGCATCCCTCCTTTCTTTCCCTTTCTTTCTCCCCTCTCTCTCCCTCTGCACACTTACAAAACATGCGCACCGCCGCTCAACAAGCTCTAGCCGTTCCAGATATCATCACTAACATCCTAGAACACTTCTACAAGGCTCATCTCGACCAGAGTGAACCAAACTATCTCCTATCCGCTGCTCTCGTCACACAAACTTGGACTCGACCAGCTCAAGAGCTCTTACACTGGAGGCTCTCGTTCCACCGCGGTACTACTCAGCTAAAACAATGGTTAGCTTCAACTGGGCAAGAACAGGTTTCAAAGTACAGGACTTGGGAACTCGAAATGGCAGATTTCGAACAGCTTCAAAATGGCGATGGGTGGGATCTCGATATCGTCAAACAAGTTCTTACCAAAGTCAAGGGAGTTGCGAGCTTGAGTATCGAATTGAGGAGTGAATTGGAGATTCAGACCGATTGGATTGTCGGACAGAACTTCCAAAGTACGTCCACTCTCCTCTCATAGTGACAACAGGTTTTGATCTCCGTTGTCGTTTGAACAGACCTCAAGCACCTAGCCCTCGGAACTCCTCTCTCTGCGAGTACGAAAATTCCTGCATTCTCGCTCGCCTCCATCGTTCTCCACGACCGTGACCCTCGAATCCCTCGAGACTGGGGAAGCACCTGCAAGATCCTCACTCGTCAACGCAAGGATCGCGAGCACAACGTATTGGCTCTCAGTTTCCTCGGCATCGAGGGATACAACCGTTACCTCGTTCCCGAACTTCCTCTCCCCAAAGATCCTCTCTCAATCACGGGCAACTTCCTCAACATTGCCGACTCTCTCCTCTTCTTGGCGATCCCTTCTTTACTCCCCGTACCCGCACTCCCCAATCTAGCCATTTTCGGCGCCGCCTGTCGCTCTCTCAAAGTCCTCAGCATCACCTCAATCACTCCTTACTCTGCCTTTTCGATTCCAATCCTTCAGTTCTTCCCTACCGTCGTAACTCTTCGTATTGACGAACTCATCGGTCTTCCCAACGGTCACAATCTTCACGTCGCTCAATTGAGACGCTTCATCAACGCGAGACAAGGCAACGTGATTCCAGCTCTCGCGCTTCACATGTTCAGCAAAGAGGGAATCAACCTCAGGACGATCGAGGTAAGCAGATACAAGTACATGTCGTTTGATCAGAGGCAGCTATTCTATCATGCTCTCATCGCGAAAGGAGGAGGAGGAGCGATTGCATTTATTGACGAAGTCGAGCTTACTCTTGAAGAGGTGAGTCGTACTCTCTCGCCTCTGTTCATAGATCGTTATAGCTGAGTTTCGACGTTCCATCCACAGAAACAACTTGTCAACCGCCTCGATGCAGAAACCAAAGCGCTCAACGCCGAAGAAGAGCGTTCAAAGAGAGTTGGGAAGATCGCGGCTCAGATCACTGAATTGGATACGTCGGAAGAAAAAGGAGGACAAGTCAGTCAAGTCGAAATCGAGTCAGTGGAATAGGTCGAAGAGAGTGCGAAAGGAGGAAAAAAAAGATCGCTTTTTTGTACTCAATCCAAAATAAAACAGTTCTTTGTACTCTCCAAACCCGACGAATAACGGATTGCACGGAGAGAGATACCAAACGATCGAGATGCCTATCTACAGATGCCTGAGAATAATGATAACTGATCTACTGCTTTGAGGTGAAGATGAGACTGCCGTCCTTCGCCCTCAACTCGAATGCGGGTCCACCCTCTTCCCCGTTCGCCTTGAGTACGAGCTTGTCGGCACATCGTTCTCCATTCGTCATACTCGCCCAAGGTACTCCTCCTCCAGCGTACATGACAACATTTCCATCTCCTTGGAACGAAACGAACGAGCCTTCCTTGGGAGCCGGCGATACTGGGGTCGAAGGTACGGCCCAGTGAATATGTTGAGGATCAGGAGAAGTGGGCCCAGCGGGAGAAGAGTGAAGAATGAGTTGACAAGTTTCGGTTGAGAAGTAGAGGAAAGTAGGAGCGGAATTGGGACGACTTCCAGGGCGAGGAGGAACGGGAGGCGCGCCAGCCGACTGAGGACCGCCGAGAGGGGAAGACATGTTTGGGAAAGATTGCTGTACGAACGAAGGCATTTCTACCCCTCGTTCTTGGAGAGATGCTGAAACGTCTTTGACGAATCGACCGAATCTTCCTCCTCCTCCTCCTCCGCTGTGTCCATATCCTTCGTGTCCTGGTCGAGGAGGAATCTGAGGGGATCCGTTATTCGGAGTTTGAGGTCTAGAGGGGGAATCTTCGTAACCTCGAATCTCGGCCGGTGCGATCGCGATCCACTGACCGCTAACCATTCCCCATCCATCTTGGTTCGTCCAGTCGTAACTTGATGAGAAGACAAGGTTGCCTTGATGGTTCTTGATCTGGAGGTAAGGTTTCTTCGCTTGCAAGACGAGTTTCGCTCGAGATACCCAAGATTCGGGAGGCGCAGGATCTGAAGGGCTTGGTACGTGAGGAGGAGCAGGGAGATAGTGAGAGAGGTACGAGACGGGATCCCAAAGCGTATCGCCGGTTCCTCCACGCGATCGAAGGGTGACAGCTCCATCGGTTCTGAATTCGAGAATCGGATCTTGCACTTTGCCTCCTCCTCCACTGGTCCACATGACTTTCCCTTCTCCGTATCGACCCATTCCGAATCGATCGAGATGTTGCCCTTTGTCAACTTTCCTCAAAACCAATTCTCCATGTTCCGTCACTTCCCATCTTCCGTCCCTCAACGCCAATCCTCCCTCACCAGCACGACTCAGACCCTTCTCATCGAGTTTCACTTGTCCAGCTTCGTACTCTAACTTATCTCCCATCTCAGGTTCAATTCCGATCAACCACTGAACTTCTCCCTCGACGAAATCATCTTGAATCTCACACTCCTGCACTCGTCCTCGATCACACCATTGCGTGAGGAAAGCGGTAGGAGGAGCGCTAAGAGCCCCTGGGGCGAAGCGGTGGGTTGAACCGGCGAAACGAGTCGAAGAGAGAACTCGATTGCCGAGTACCTTGAAACGACGTGCTCCTGATAATGCGATTCCGTAACCGAATTGCCCAGGTCCGAGATAGTTGTCGAGTACTGCTCCTCCATAATTCTGTAGGTAAAGTATCGAGATTAGCTGTGTTCGCTCGATCAAAATGAGTAGGAAAAGCGAACGAGAGTGTGACCAGGACCCCAAGGAGACCAGCAAGTTGGACCGCATCTGTCAACAGGAGCAATATCTATCAGAATTTGCTTCAAGGATAGGTCGAGTGATTCTGACTGACCCGATGGCTAGACGGATGAAAGCTCCCTCGGTCTTGATCGAGTTTCCAATGACCTTCGTACCTTCGAAGTTGCGGTCGAATGGGAAATCGTCGACCCTGTGAGTCAAAGTTAGACCCTTCAGCTTTCATGAGGATCAGCTGAACTTCGTGGCCAAGCTCACATGTTGATCGCTCCGAGAAGGTTTCGCTCGCGAGCAATGATAGTATTGCGAGTGACAATCGATCCAGGAGCACAGAAGAGTACGATAGCACCCTGTTGAAGGACTCACGATGAGTGACGGGACCATCGAGAAAGCTAGAAACGAAACTCACATCGGTAGCGTCAAAAACGGTGTTTCCGGCCTGAGAAACGAGAGCTGGGGTTAGTGTGGGGTGGAACGGAGATTATAGAAGTAGCTTACGATCAGACTGTCCTTTCCAGCGATACTCAATCCGTCAGCCCAAGGTCCAGGAGCTGATTTCACGAAAGCGACGAGTTAGCGACAACGACGGAACTGGAAAAACATCATCTCGACTCACCCTGCTGTCCACAAGGACCGACGATGTTGTCGAGAACTTGACACTTTTGAGCGTAATCGACGAGATGGAGCTGTGGAGGAATAAACTCGCAAATCAGTTCAGCACTAGTGATTCGCTGAACTGACCACTCACTCCAGTCCATCCTCTCGGATCCTCAATCCTACATCCCTCTACAGTCGACTCGTATGCTTCGGGTCCTCCCATCCATACGAGAGCTCCCCCTCCTTGTAACCAACCCATTCTCCCTTCCTTTTTCATCCTCTCCTTCTCTGCATCTTCTGTCGGAGGAGTTGCTCCCCATCCTCTGCATCCCCTCAAGTGGACCCTCTTCAAAGTCGTCCTCGGCATGTTGAACATTTTGACTGCACCCGCTTCCTTCTCTCCTCGAGTTTCCAAGATTGCTTGATTTCCCGATTCGAAAGTTGGATAACCTTGAGTTGCGAGGTTGGTCGAGTGGTGAGAGAAGTCGATTGCAGAATAGAGAGGGTAAGTCGCTCGTGGAATCAAGAAGACTGTAGTTCCTGGACCGCCATCTTTGAAGAGTTGAGAGATTGCGAGACCGTTGTCGTTTTGAGGGGAAGGGTTTTGGAGTGGGTGGAAGAGGTGGGTGGGAGGTGAAGTCATCATGGTGGAAGAGGAGTGACAGTAGCGAGCAAAGGATGACAGAGAGCTGGCGATACGGATGATTGAACTTCGGTTGAAGGGGAGAATGTTAAAGAAGAGGGGACAACGGTCGATTGAAAGGAATGCAGGTTGTGAGAGATCAAGAGTAAGGAGTACTCTGAGAGGGTAACCAAGCAAGCTAGGCAAACCTTCCTGAAGCGGGAGAAGGGGAAAAAGGAGAGGAGAAGAGACAAACGATGATCTCATCTCTACCTTTCTCCCAGACTCTCCCGAATTGAGTGATACTACCACTCTATGAGCTCCTCTAGCTCTTCCAATCAAGCGGGACAACGAGCGAATCCAATTGCATCAACTTCTTCGGCTTCCTCTTCATCAAACAACAACGCCTTCTCTACAAACAGACCTGCTCAGCCTACAACTGCATCAAGTAATGCAAAAGGGAAACAGCCTGCCGCTACTGGTGGATCTGGTGCGAGTGCAGGGGCAGCGAGAGTAGTGGTTCCAGGTCAACAAACTAGTGGACCAGTTTCAATAGGGGGACCTGGAGGAGTAGTTAGGAGAGCTACACAGAATTCAATCTTGGTAAACGTTTGTCAGGTAAGTCAGAAGTCGGCTCTACGGAAGCAATTTGTTGACTGACATCGAACTCGTTTTGGTTTACAGAAAGGAAATCCAGTCATTCAAAGTATCAGATCAGTACCATGGGAATGGGGAGATGTCAAATGTGACTATCAAGTCGGTCCTACAACAGGCGTGCTTTTCCTATCGTACGTTCCAAGTTTCTCCCTCTTCCCGAATTCAGTTTTCTCATTCAAGTATGTTCGCAGAATTCGATACCATCTCCTTCATCCCGAATACGTTCACACTCGCATCGCCGACCTCGGTCAATCCTACTCTCTTCGAATCGTTCTCGTTCATTGCGATGCAGACAATCATACAGCGGCAATGAGGGAATTGACAAAGATCTGTATTGTCAACAACTACACTCTACTCGTAGCTTGGTCGTATGTCATCTCTCGCTATGATACTCGCATCGCCTGAGCTGAGTTTACCGAAAGGAGTGTTGTACAGAGCGCAAGAAGTAGGAAGGTACTTGGAAACGTACAAACAGTTTGAGCGAAAACCTCCAGATTTGATCAAAGAACGAGTTGACGATTCCTACATGGCTCATTTGACGAGTGCTTTGACGAGTGTCAAAGGAGTCAACAAGACGGATGTCACGACTTTGGTTAGTAATTTCGGGGTAAGTCTTCTCTTCTCTTTCGCCTTCATCTTTTAGTGTCCCTCGCGCTATGAATCTCGCGTACTGATCGAATTATCTGTATAGTCTTTTGAAAAGATCGTCAACGCTCCGTCTGCGTCACTGTCGAATCTACCAGGTTTAGGAGACAAGAAAGTGAAAAGGTTGAGGGATGCGTTCACTGGTAACTTTACTGTCAAGAAGAAGAGGAAGGGGAATGCTGAGAAGAGAGCCGAGGAAGGGAGGCAGGAGCTGAACTGAACCCTCTGAAGGGAATTCGAGGAGGTTTCGATGTCAACTCGCTTGTTCGTACGCTTTTCCATCGAAGTTTTGCAATCCCTACCAATCTTCAGAGATCGGAGGGCTGGTTGATCCCTCTGTTCGTTGGTGAGTACTCGCCTGAGATGGGTAAGGGTACGCTGAAAGTGATGAGACGGATCAAGAAGGAAATGGACCCTCTGAATTTACTCAACCCTGGCAAGATCTTGTTTGAAGAGGGTACAGAGGAATGGAAGTAGATACTAGCATTGTTTCGTTACTCCCAGCTGAGCAGGAGATCGGTGAGTTTCGAGAGTTGAGTAGTTTGACGGAATCTTAGTCCCAATTTCCTCTTTTGTTCCCTACCTCTCGCTTTGAATGACACAGTACTCGCTGTAGACGACTCTACATTCGGTGAGAGTACGCGCAGGTTTCTTGTCGATCGATTTCTGCGACTCGAGACTCTCGTTTCATCCTCCACTAACCTCGCCGCTCACTAGCTTTTCGACTTCTTCGGCTATCTACATTCGGTAGACGCTGCTGTGCTTGGTACACCGACTCGCCGTCGTGAAAGAACTGCTCGAATCCCCTTCGCTTCGCGCTCTTTGAAAGCAACTTTGATCCCTTCCTCTTCGCCTTTCCTCTCTCGCTCGCCATTCAACCACACAATCAGAGCGATCTCTACGACGGCTGGATGAAGTGAGTACGACCTGGCGAGAAGAATCGCAGCTTACCGGAGATGATCCATTCTAAACTAAACGCTGTTCATTTCGTATCTCCAGTTCAAGTCTAGATTCGAGTCGGATAACCGTTCTCAGAGCCAGATGCCGAGATGAAGTGAAAGGACTCGACAAGCATTAAACTGCTGTGGATCTTTCAGTCAAGAAGAGGGAGTCAAGCTTTACCTTGCACAGAATTGGAAACAACGAGAAGAAGAAAAAGTGATCTGACGAGTGTTGCGTAAATAACTCACCACAAGTAGCTGAAGCACAAAAGTCTAGCAGTATTTGACTAACGGTTGTCAAGACAGCTTAAATTGGCCCACCTTCGGGTGGTGCCATACATTAAAATTGGAACGATACAGAGAAGATTAGCATGGCCCCTGCACAAGGATGACACATGCAGTCAGAAGGTTTGATCTACGGATCATAATTTTTTTGATGTCTTCTCTTCCCTCTCTGCCTCTCTGTTGATCGTTTTTTTGCCGTCAAACTTCTCAAAGTGACACCAATCGAGTAAATCAACTCCTTCGACACTCGCAGCCTTGACCTCGCGATTGACTCCTTTCTTCTCTCGCCCTCCCTTTCCCCTCAGAATCACCCGCTCTCTGCTGCTTTTAGCATCTGTAGCATTGTGAAAGTCGATACAGAATGAGTTCCCACGTCAGTATAGAATAGGCTTGGTCTGTATCGACGATCAAGCTCTATTTCTTCGAGGAATCTTTCTCACTTTCGGAAGGCTTCCTCTCGTCTCTCAGTCTCAATACATGGTGAGTCGCGTTGGTGGGAAACGACAAAAGCTTCCTGACGAGGCCAATAACGAATGATCCGTGAATGACCTTCTGAGCTGCTGTTTTCCTCTCGCTACCCTCCCGATGTGAATCGCAGTGCAGGCAGATCAGAACTGACTCTTTGCTCTCTACTGTGCTTGGCCATCAATAGCGAAAGACGTGGGGTCAAAGAAAAGGCAGCGCTGCGAAGGATCAGAATCAACTTCCCTTGAAGTCAGACGGGGTTTGACTCCTACCTTTGCTCCGTGGTGCGTTCGAACGATTACACGACCTCGATCTATCACACAGGTTGAAGCGACATGACTTCCGATGCAAGTCTGAGTATCTCAACGAAACAGGACAGTCCAGGACTGCGAACGGTTGCGAGAAGTGCAAGATTTCGTCGCTGGCTGATCTGTCGGGCTCTTGAATCATGGTCGACGTCGATCGCGCTCGTGCGAGCATAGCGGGAGAGAACAGACAACACTGAGAAGGAGGTCGCAAATCGAGTCGCGCAGTCCAAAGGTGTCGTCTCTCAGTTCCAACTCGAACTACTTTCGATTCGACGCCTCTCAGAAAAAGGTAGGGCTGCCTCTAAAGAGACCTGTAGCCATCAACAAGCAA